>Ga0207701_10000151_pt1 | contig 65664 bp, 122 predicted proteins | sample KBSSwiSSwithPhiX_FD_184294 | JGI IMG/M metagenome (GOLD analysis project Ga0207701, IMG submission 184294) | Switchgrass rhizosphere bulk soil microbial communities from Kellogg Biological Station, Michigan, USA, with PhiX - S5 (SPAdes) (version 2) | ecosystem: Environmental > Terrestrial >... | reverse complement strand
CCGAAGAAGAAAAGGAGTCGCGCAGCGCGTCGAGAGGGCCCCCGTGCGCCCGTAAAAGGGCCCTAATCCGTCCCCCTCAAACGTGCCGGATGGCGCGGGGAGAGTCGGGAATTCCTTGGGGGATGAACGGTGACCCGGCGGGTTGTCTCTCGATGCGCTGCGCGGAGTGCTGATGAGGAAGGCGAAGATTCGCGAGTGCCCATTCTGCGGAAGGATCCCGAGCGGAAAAAGGTTCTGCTCGACGGATCGCGGGCCGGCCATGGAGTGCGATCATTGCGGAAGCATGGGGCCTGCGGCGCTTGACCGCGAATTCATCGGCGCGAACGAGGACAAGTTCAACCCCCAGGCGATCCAGAAGTGGAACCAGCGCAGCTTCGACCGGGACTCCTACCAGATGGGGATCGAGGCTGCGGCGTCGTTCGTCGAGATGTTCGACAAACATGTCCAGCATCCGTACCGGTTGAGCGACTGCATCTTGTGCAAGTTCAATCTCATCAGCAAGCGGAAACTTCGGAAGAACGTTCCAGACCGGCGCACGCCCGCCAGACGAAAGGGTGATCGCAGGGTTCCCGGCGGTCCCGAGTTCGTTCTGGGGAGCATGACCTCGCAGGAGCGTCGCAATCGCGGTCGGCGAGAAGGCGTTCGGAGGAGACGTTCGTGATCGTCTACCACGGAACCGCCCGGTGTAACCTCGAGGGGCTTCTTTCGTCGCTTCCTCGCGTCTCCCCTAAGTCTCACCTGAACTGGAAGAGAGCGTTCTGCACAACGACGGACTTCAAGATCGCGGCGCTCTTCGCTCTTCGCAAGAGCCCTCCCTCTATCCTTCGGGGCGACGAGAGTGAGATGGGCATCGTGATCGAATACGAGTTCTCGTCGCTCCTTGGGAAGGGCAGGAAATGGGCTCCGGCGGTCTGTCGTGGGGTTCTACAGGACGAGAAGGAGATCGCGATCTTCAATCCAAAGATCCTCGAAATTAAGGCGGTCTGGAAGAGCGAGAACGGCAAGTGGGTCCGGAAGGAAAGGGCCTTGGCGTCATGATCAAGTCCGAGAGAGGCAGCATCTGGGCCTACGAGAAGACGCATCTACTGGTCATACCCTGCAACATCGGTTGGAGGGCCAAGGATCAGGCGAACGTCATGGGCCGGGGCCTTGCTCTCCAGGCCGCCAAAAAATATCCGGACTTCCAGATGTGGTTCGGGAAGGAATGCGCCGCGCGCGGGGCCGAGACGCCGGTCCTGCGCTATCCGGACGGGCCTCTGATCGCCTTCCCGGTCAAACCGCTCAACGCCGCGGCGCCGTGGATGTCCTGGAAGAACAAGGCCGATCTCAAGCTGATCGAGCGGAGCGCTCAACAACTGGACAAACTCCCCACCGACCGGCCCGTCGCGGTCAGCATGGTGGGATGCGGGAACGGTGGCCTGGATATGTCCGAGGTCCGGCCGATCCTCGACCGGCATCTTTCGTCGGGCAGGTTCACTCTCATCCTCTACGGGGGCGAAGCGTGCTGAACTATCTGCAGGAGGAACTCAAGAAGCTGTGGACGAGCGAGGGCTACAGCGAGGAGTTCAGGAAGAGGTACTGCCCTCAGAAGGATCTGGACCACGCGCTCAAGCACATTCGAAAGGCCACCCAGGCCATCGAGAACATGACCGAGGAGGCCGATCATTCCGGGAAGATGGCTGCGGACTCGTTCGATGTCGGAAAGTACTTGGCCGACATCATCATCTCGGCCGTCCGGGCGGCGAACGTCTTTCCTGGCGCCAAGATCGACCTGGAGAAGGCGATCCTCTCCAGGATCCAGCACAAGATGGGGAAACACCTCGAGATCATGGCTGCGTGCCCTGCTTGCGGGGCGATTCTCCAGTGCAATCATCACGATTCGCTTGGCAGATGCCAGTGTACGGGAGAGTTCGGGCCCTGCTGTCGCTGCTCGTAGGAGAAGCCATGGGAGTTGAAACGCCGGACTGGAATTATGACGCGAAGCCTCCTCGGCCGAGCAAGACGCTGAAGGAGTGCCAGGACGAGGTAAACGCCTGGGTTTCGAAGCGTTCCTGCGGCTACTGGAATCCGCACCAGATCTACACGCGCCTGGGGTCGGAGGTCGGCGAGCTCGGCAAGGAGATCAATCACGAGTTCGGTCCCCTCATCAAGAAGGAAGGGGAAAAGCCTTCCTCGGTCACCGAGGAATGCGGAGACGTCATCTTCACGGTGATCTGCCTGCTCAACTCGAGAGGTCTTTCCCTGGACCGGGCGTTCGAGCTTGCTATGGCGAAGTGCTATGGGCGGGACAAGGATCGGTTCTCGTTGGTCGAGCCGAAACAGCCATGATCTTCCTTTCTCGCGGTGGAGCGGCTGGGAGAGCCAGTGCTCCTGGTACAAGGAGTGCCGGGCCGAATTTGGTACGGCGAACTGCCGGAGGTTGTACCGCCCTTCCGGTCTTCGCTACGGCCCAGGTAGCGGGTGAAATCCCCGCCTCCATCGCGAAAGGGGAAGATTGATGGAACATAGAGAGGGCCGTGGAGAACGCCAGACTTTCCCGCAGTGGCACCGGAGCCAAGCGATGAAGGAGGCTATCCGGTTGACCTGTCCTTGTGGCGCAGTCGTCTATGAAGGGACGAAGCCGAACTTCTCGAGAGTCAGCTGCCCGAAGTGCAAGCAGATCCATGAGGTTCCGAAGGAGATGAGGAAATGAGGACCGCTCATCAGCAGCGTATCGAAGAGTTCATGCGAAAGGCTGGCCAGGAAATCCCGGCAAAGCCGATCATGCCGTCTCAGGAAGTTCGTCGGCTCCGGGCAAACATCATCCTCGAGGAAGCCCTCGAAACGATCGAGGGGCTTGGGTTCCAAGTCGTGATGAAGCCTTTTGATGGGGCAATCGAAGTCGGCCCCCAGGTCCGGGAACCGGACATTGTCGAGGTCGTGGATGGATGCGGAGATCTTAGCGTCGTCACGATCGGGACTCTTTCGGCCTTCGGCGTGAAGGATGAACCGATCCTTCAGGCGATCGACGCGAGCAATCTTCAGAAGTTCGGCCCCGGATCCTATCGGCGCGAGTCGGACGGAAAGTGGATGAAGCCACCCGATCACAAAGCGCCGGACATCATGGGCCTTCTGATTCTTCAAGGTTATGGGGATAAGTATTTTGGGCAGCCCGAGCACGCGGCGCCCGGATTTCAGCCGAAGTAGGAGTTGAGAATGCCAAGCGAAACCTGCGAATACATCGGGATTGACGAGAAGATCTGCGGGGAACCGGCTAAGCCATGTCCCAAGTGTCAAAAGGCATTTTGCCCGAAATGCTATGCGGTTAATCATCTGCGGGATCATGCCGCTATGACCGAGAAAGCGATCGAGAAGAAGATCAGGGTCGATGGGTACCTCGAGTACGATCGCACCCGCGGAGTGGTCTACTTCTTCGGGGAACGCCCCGCCGGAGAGGTCGTCAGGAACCGTGAATGCCTTCTCCGCATCGAAGGCGTGCCTCCCACGGTGATCGAAGAAGGAAACCAGATCGACATTCACCTGGTCGAGCCGGGTGGAGAACATCACCATGTCGATCCCGTCCATAAATTCGTCGACGGCGCGATCTGCGCGGTCAAGCTGAAACCGAGGAAGTGATATGCCGATGAAACCGGGAGTCACGGGCTGGGCTTACTTCAGCCATGAGAAGCCAAAGGCGCGGTGTCGTTTTGCTCTGGGGCGAGACTTCGACGGCAAGGAGAGTCTGGGGAAGGCCCTCTTCATCGGCCTCAACCCCAGTCGCGCCGCCGCCGACGTCGATGACATGACCGTGACGAAGGGGATGGGGTTCGCCCGGGCCTGGGAGCTCGGCGGGACGATCCACGCGAATGCCTATCCCTACATCACGCCCTACCCCAAGAAGCTCAAGGACTGTACCGAGGCTGAGGTCGCCCAGAATGATAAGTGGATCGTCGACCTCGCCGGGAAGGCCAAGATCGTCGTCCTGGCGTGGGGATCCTTCCCGAAGTTCAAGGACCGCTTCCTCAAGGTGGCGCAACTGCTCGCGCCTTTCAACCCTGTCTGTGTCGGATTCACGAAGGACGGATTTCCGCATCACATCTCCAGGATCGCCTACAACACGCCGCGGGAGTCGTGGAAGTTCGGAGAATGGGCCATGCTGAACGTGACGTCAGAGCCGCTCCCCGCTAACTGGGACGAGAGTCCGAAGGGTTGCTACTCGCCGCATCCGGGGTCCCGCGCGATCTGCCAGCTTCCTCCAGACGGCCACGATCTACACAAGCGGAAACACGCCAACGGCCAGGAACTCGAGTGCTGGCGAGACAAGAAGGGGGCGTAGATGGAGACGACGACCGTCAGGGAGCATCTGGAGTGGATGAAGAAGCGGGCCCTTGATCTTCTCGATCAGGGAGATCTTCGGCAGGCTTTCATGTCCGTGATCTCGGACCTGGGCAAGCATGACGGGACGCGAGACCACCCCATGATCAGGCTCGGAACCCAGATGCTCGAGGCAGGTCACCTCGATACGTCGATCGCCATGAGGAAGTTTATCGAAGGGTTTTGAACGACTATGCGCGACAGAATCCATTACAGCGCCTTGGACTTCTGGGGATGCTTCATGATGTGGGGCGACACAAGGACTGCTTTTCGGAATTGAGGGATACGATGCCGGTTGAAGAACTCGATCTCCGTGCCCACATGATCCGGGAACAGCTCATCGGGATCAAAAGCGCCCCCGACGACAAGAGCTTGAACCAGGTGAAAGAGGAGCTCATCCAGGGTCACCTCCAGGAAGTCGCTGACCACGCGCGGATGCTTGCGCTCCAGGAGGAAATCTACGCGGTCGGGAACACTCCGGAGGAGGCAGTCCTGGCTCTTGCTCGGTTCAAGGGCTGGGGCGAGGTGGGAAAGATTGACGAACTTGATGGCGGCGACCCCAAGTACACCTGGGGTCGGCGATTCACCGCCGGCGGGACGGGAATGAAGGCCGCGGGGTGGTCGGTTCCGGGCGGGTTCGTTTTGACGTGGTGGAAGTGATCTATGACGGACTGGATCGTCAGTAGGAGCCTTTCCAAATCAGACCTGAGTAAAGGCGGCGTTGGACTCGTCTACCACGTCCAGGCGAGAACGGCGGATCAGTTCACCTCGTTTGCGCTCCTTGCCAGCGAAAATGCTCCGATGACGCGAGGGAAGTCTGCGGACGGGAAGCTCGACGTCTTCACTTGCATGAGCGATCAAGGTCACGCGACGATGAACATTCTTGGGAAGATCAGGTACGAAGGGGACTGGCCGGGAGATTCCGAGCCTAAGAAAGGACGGAAGAAGTAATGGGTGAAGCGAATCTCTACGTTGTCACTTTCTACCAGGAAGACAAGCGAAGCGGCGGCTGTTTTCCCGTTACCAGGGAGGAATGGGCGTATTCTGCCCAGGACGCCAGAGCTCAGGTCGAGCTGTCGTTCGAAGGGGTTAGCCCTCCTGATCCGTATTTCCGGGTGCTCAAGATCGAACCAAAGAGGGAGAAGGTGAAAGTTTAGGCCCACACAGAGCAGGGAATCGGAACCGTCGGTGATTGGTCCTTGCTCGTAGCCCGACGGGTGTGTCGTGCCGATGGATACGCCCCCTGAAAGAGGCGTGATCATGGGAAAGCCGCCTGAAAACCAGGCTTGGCAGCTCGGAGAGACGGCCAAAATTATGGGCAAGAAGAACGAAAGCCTGATGACGGTGAAGCTGGACGGTGACATTCATAATGTGAAGTACTACAACGATGACACCGGCTACGGCGAGACGGCCTGCGGGAAGATGGTCGGTCCGTGGGACGTAACGATCTGCGGAAAGTTCGACTGCAAGACGTGTTCTGAAGGGAAATAGCCCATGCCTAAGCACCGGCACCGCTGGTCGAAACCTCACTTCATGAGCACGGTGGGCTGGGTCAAAGCCTGCAAGGCCAAGGCTTGCCCTAAGAGGATGAAGGCCGTCCGTTCCGGCGTTGTCTTGACCGCAGGAGCTTTGTCTAGAGGAGAATCTGGAGGAATGGTCAGATGATCGAAGGCTACAAGATCAGCCGGCTCACGATGCTGTGGATCATGGTCTTCCTGGTCGTAATCTGTTTCTTCGTCACCTTCAAGTTCACGAACGACTACTGGAAGGTCGAGCTCATCAAGCGCGGCCATGCGCGGTGGGTTGTGAAGGACGACAAAGGAACCGTGGAGTGGCAGTGGAAGGAATCGAAGTGACGACAAAGACCTGCCCGGGCTGCGGGATCCGTCATTCGATCAGGGATCACCACGACTGTTCGACGAGGATCAAGCCATCGGTGCTGATCGCGATCGTTGCCGTTCTTCTCTTCATTGGACTCATCGGTGGAGCGTCGTGCAATCTCAAGATCCAGATCAAGCAGACGCCGACGAAGGTCGAAACAAAGGAGTAACTCATGGCGTGGACGCCTCGCCAGAGCTCAAGGGCGGCCGCCGAGGAGGCGATCCGAAAGTCCAAGGAGCGCTGCCGGTTCTGCGGCAAGCCAATCCCTTGGGTTGGAAAATGTCCTTGCCCCAAGTCAGAGAGTAAAGCGTAATGGGATACAGCGTTGCGCGGGATGTGATCGCAGGGTGCTTCCAGTGTTGGGGCTCCGAAGGTCACTGGATCGGGCCGAACGCTCAAGGTGTCGCCGCTCGGCATCACTACGCGACCGGCCACGAGACGTGGGCGGACGTCAACATGTCGATCCGATACGGCGGAGGAAAAGTCTCAAAAAAAGAAGAAAAGCCAAGCGAGCCGGAGAAGGGGAAAAGCGCTTCATGACCGAACCATTCATGGTCTACTTCGGACCTTACCGGGAGTCTGGGCATTTCTTCTACACTGAGGCCGGCTGGAGCTCCTCCTCAGACAAATTCGAGGACGTTCCGTGGACGGCGACGGAGATCGACGGTCCGCTTCAGCCAGGTTGGCCGCTTCCTGGAGATCGCCTGCAGCGCCGGACGCGGCCCATGCGCGAGGGGGAGAGCCATCTTTACCATAAGGATGGCTGGACGGCATTATCCTTCTGGGATTTCTCCGTGGATACCCGGCCCGGATCTAGCAGCACCTACATCGCCAAGGGGACCTTCACGTTCGAGCAGATGGTTGAACTCGCCAAGACGCGCTTCGCCGAGCGGTGGAACCGGATGAAGTTCGAGGTGGTCCTGTGCAAGCTCGACGGAGACCGCCAATGACCGGCCTCTACGAACAAGTCTTCGGCGAGTGCGTTTTCTGCGGATTCATGGGGATCGTGGTAGGAGGTCTCGAGCCCGTCCGGATGATCGGCCACAATCCAGCTTCCAGCGGCACCGGCCCGGAGATCGTCTGGCGGAACCAGTGCCGCGATCGCCAGGGCTGCGAGCGCCGGCAAAGAGATTTCCAGATGCGTCCGTGGGCTTCGGAAAGCCCATGAAAGGATGCTCGGTCCCTGCTACAATCCGATCCTGATGTCGGAACAAAAAGAATCTTCCATCGACAAAGGCTGCGTCATCGGAATATCGCTCGTCTCGGTCTTCTTCCTGGTCCCGATCGTTGCCTGGTGGGTTCCGGTGGCCGGTAAGATTCTCGAGTGGATCAAGAGGTCTGCCGGGTTTTGACAGCCTACGTCGATCCCACCGGGGAACGGCCTTGCGCGAGTTCGTTGAATTCGTGAAGGCCAGCAGAATTCCCGTCACAAAATCATGGGTTTCGCATCTCTACACGGTGCTGGGGAACTCTGATGCCAGTTTTCCTGTGCAGCCAATGCAAGATGATGGAGAACACCGCCGTCTCCAACTATTGGACCAGGAAAGAGGGATCCCCAGCACTCTGCACAGCCTGCGATCCTGAAGTAAAGAAGTGGCACGGCATATTTGATCCCAAACCACTCCCCCCGGACCATATCGTCGGACCTGATGGATTCGTCTATCGCAAGCAGGATCCGATTCTTCTAAGCCTCAGAGGGCCCTACCGCTCAGGCGTAGAAGGGACAGAAAACCGGACATGAAAACAACGGAAAATCTTAAAATTTTCCAGAAGCTTCAGAGCCGTCCCCCAGAAATAGGTCGCACGGTCTACTATGGCGTGGATGGAACTGCACGCGCGGCGATCATCGTCGACGTCGACCATCTGTCGCTGGCGGGGAAAGTGAGCCTGACCGTTTTCCTTCCAGGGAAACCGTCACTTGCGGTCGATGCGAAGTACTCGAGAACGCTTCGGAATGGCTTCTGGAGCTGGCCTTCGGATCAGGAGCAGCAGTAGACCGTCGTGGGCGGCTGAATTCCTGAGGTGACGAAAACGTCCTGGATCTTGGAAGAGCTCACCGCTGACGGAGCTTTCAGGGAGAAGAAGTAGACGTTGTTCGCAGCGAAGCTTCCAAAGGGAGTGAAGCCGCCGCCGGCGAAGGTGAGGGGGATGAGCACGTCGTCGATGTAGAGAGTCATCACGCCAGCCATGTCGATCGAGTAGTCGATCTTATGGGTCCCGCCGGTCGGAGTCCAAGTTCCGATATAGCTGTCTGCGCCCGCGGTGGGTCCAGAAACCACCTGGACGAATCCGGTGGCGTTCATGTACACGAGGATCCAGTTGGAGAACGTCGAATCGAAGATGTAATGCTGATATTCGGAACCTGATCCCACCGAGCCTGGATATTCGGTGAGCTTGAACTGGACCGACATGAGAAGGATGGTGCTAAGGGAGAGCGGGAATGGGCGGAAGGCTGCTGGAGTATCGGAAACGCCGCCCAGAGCGTCGAGACTCATCACGCCTGGAGTGAAGGTAACCTGCCCGCCTTTGGGGCCGAACGCTTCACTGAAGGTCCATCCGCATACCGGTCCTGGAGAAGCTCCGGTGATCGGCCCTCCGGTGCAGGGGAAGCAGTCGGTGAAGAGCGTCGCGATCATGCACGCCGGCGCCGGAGGTGGAGTCGGTGCTGGAGTGGGCGTTGGAGCTGGAGTCGGGCCGCCGGTCGCGGCTGGGCCGCTTGCTGGGCCGCCGAGTGGATTTCCAAATCCGGTGGTCACATGCGTAAGAGAAAAAATCTGAGCTCGAGGGACGCATGGCCCTCCTGGTCTTTTCCGGATCAGACCTGGCGGGCATTTACGCGGCTGGTTCGGGTCTTTTCTTGGTGGCATCTTCAGTAATTGTATAGCGCCTGCGTCTGAAAACCCAGCATCACCGATCTGACGGCTTTGTTCCGAGATTCCATTCGAGGAGCCTGACTGGAGACAGATGCATCGGGCACTTTGGGCCATTCGGGCAGACCACGCTCGGTGTGACGCGTCCTTCCTGGTCCACCGCGTGAGGGAGGCTGGCGACTTCTCCGCAGGCTGGGCAGGAGAGAAATACCGACTTCGTCTTCCAATCCGCCGGCGCCGTTGCGGCCGTGCTCCAGTGGCCCTTCGGGGTTTGCCACCAATCGCCAGCCCAGCGCTTGAAGTCGTAGGATCCGGTCATGAGCCCTCTATAATGACCTTCCCGAAGGCCTCGAATCCTTGCACCTAATCGACTGAACTGGAATATTTTACCGCATCAGGATATGCTGTTAGGAGACCCGGGAGGATACGCCATGTTCGTGGTCATCAGCGGAAACCCCTTCGACGGCATGACAATTCACGGGCCGTTCGATGACGGGGAGGCGGCGAACGATTGGGCGGACTCCAACATCAAAAATGACACCTGGTGGGTCATGGAAGTCGAAAAAGTCTGACCGAGAGGAGCCTTTCGATGGATCTGAACGCGCGCGCCCATCTCCCAGCAGTCCGATTTTCTTCCCGCGCCTACATGGGTTGCGGAGGATGGGATCTGGCGCGCGCGCCGGAAGTCGCCATCTCCTCTGTCCGGAAGGACGAAGAGATGATCCCCACGCGGGCGAGCCGCTCCGCCACGCGGCCGCGGCGTTCGATCGGATGCGGGCCCGTTCACATTCCCGACGAGGAGGAGAGCGAGGACCAGGGCCCGATCGTGACCCTCCAGCCCGGCCTCTCCGGGACGCCGAGAGTCCGCATGGGCTGCGGCGATGAACTCTGCGAGGAGTGCGAGGCCAAGCAGCGGGCGGGCATCGGATGCACGAAGTGCAAGCGGATCCGGAAGCGCGCCATGCAGCAGGAGCTCGAGGGGTCGAGCAGCATGGGGCAGACGGCTCCTTCCGGCTTTGATCTCTACGCCACCGTCACGGGCGGCCTTGTCGTGGTCGGGCTCTTCTATCTCGTCACCCGCTGAAAGGAGTCTCCGATGCCCAACGTGTTCCAGCGCGGCTTCGAAGCGTTCGGAAAGCCGATCCCGCTACACGGCAGCGTCCCGGTGACGAGGCCTCAGCCGCATCTTGCGGCTCCGCCGCCCCCGCCGCCGCCTCCCGCGCCGGCGCCTCAGCAGCAGAATTTCATGCCGCCTCAGCGGCAGAACGTGCCGCCGGGCCGTATTCAGGTCTACAAGAAGGGGGATCCGGGCGCTCCGCCCTGCCCGGTCTGCAGAGGGTAGTCCGTGCTTCAGCTCGGCACCGTCGAAGGATGGGTCGTCACCCATGACGGGGAGACGCTCAAGAGCGGCTTCAAGAACGACTTCGAGGCCGTCGAGTGGATGCACAAGCGTCACTCCTACAGCATCGACCACGCGGTCAGGTACGAGGGCTACGATATTGTCCTCGTCAAAGACGGCAAGGTGGTCTACTCCTACAAGCAGGAAGCGAAGAAGCGTCACGGCTTGGGCGCGAAGGTAAAAGCTGCGAAGCATCCGATGCCGATCTGGCCGGAGTTCGTGGACGCGTACCTCGAGGCCGCGCTCTGGACGAACCAGCTGGAAAAGACCTACGGCATCCAGGACTTCGCTCAGACCGCTGTCGACCAGGCGGTCAAGGATTCGAACGACTTTATCCTCTCGAATCGGAAAGATCTCGATGAGGCGAGTTCCGATCGGAGCCGCCACGGTCATGATTTCTGGCTGACTCGGAACCGCCATGGGGCTGGATTCTGGGACCGAGGCTATGGCGTGTTCGGCGATATGCTGACCGACGCGGCTCACGCCTACGGTGAAGTCTCCGTTTACGTAGGTGACGACGAGAAGGTCTATTTTGGGTAGGATATACGGCATGGCCAGGATGACGGGTCCCGTGATGGGCCTCGACACGAAGGAAGAGCGCAAGCAGGCCTACTCCTTCGCTTACCGCGCCTATCAAAAAGCGCTCCGCGTTCGGTCGCTTCCGGAGTACAATTACGCGCTCGGGTACATCGAGGCGATCGGCGATCTCCTCGTTGCCGAAGCGCCGGACGACAAGGAATTGCTCGGCCTGATCGGCGATATGCAGGCGGATCTTCTCAGTAAGACTGGGACCAGCCCTTAAGAACGGAGACGGCCATGAGATCTCAATTCAAGAGCACCTTTCAGCCGGCCCTGGGCGGTCATCACCAGGTCAGGCTTGCCGTCCCAGTAGGTCGGCCGCAACTCTTCTCGAAATTCCAGGCGCATGACCTCTCTGGTCGCTCATCGGCTCGCCGAGTTGTTCTGGGGGCGACGGTCCTTGCCGACGAGCGCAACGCCATTCTCAGCAAGATCAAGAATGGCACCGCCCGCATGGCCCAGGTCCGCAAGTGGATCGCCTCGCGCATCGACGCCGACCCTATGCTGCTTCGGACTTTCGGGCAGCAGTACATCTCCGACAACTTCTGGGGCTATGACGACATCGTCGTCAAGGACCAGTACTACGTCGACAAGGCGCAGGGCGATCTCAGTGAAGGCCGGGGGACCTATGTCGACGAGGATGTCCAGGGCTGGGAGATCGACGACGAGACTCTCGGTCGCGTGGACGAGTGGGCGCTTGCGATCGACAACATGTACCAGGGAATGCAGGAATTCGGGAAGACGCCGCTCACCACGACGGGCGGTCAGGTCATCCCCAACAGCACCGTCCCAAACACCACCGTTCCTCCCTCGTCCGGCGGAAAGCATCCGGTGACGGGCCCGACGGCGTCGCCGCCGTCGCAGGGGATTCCGACCAAGGATCTCCTGACCTACGGCGGAATCGGCTTGGGCACCATCGTTCTCGCCCTTCTTCTTAAGAACGCGTAGTTGAGGAAGTCATGAACCGCAGAGAATTCCTGAAGTTCCTGGGCGCCGCCGCCACTACCGCGGCCGTTGCGCCGGCGGCGCTCGCGGAAGCCCTCGATGCTCGCGGGGAAGGGGCCACCGGATTCCAAGCCGTTACTGGTGATTCCGGATTCTCCGGACCCGGTTTCACCGTCCTCGAGCCTGGGATGAGCATCCAGGAAGCGATCTCCGCTCTTCCTGAGAATGGCGGCACGGTCTACATCCAGGGTGGAACGTACATCGTCGACGAAGTGATCATCATTCCCGATGGAGTCACCCTCGTGGCGCAAGGCAACCTGACGATCTCGGGATGCCGGATCAGCGGCGAAGCGCGCAAGCGCGGCGACGCCCCGATCTGGATGCTGATGGAGGAGGACGACCAGATCGCGATCATCGGGAACAGATTCGACTGTGAGCCGGGACAGTCCATGTCCTCCTGGTTCTACGCGCCCATCGGCGAGGAGCTGAAGCGCGTCAAGGAATCGGTCTTCCAACTCTTGCTCAGGTTCAAGAAGCTCGTCGTTTAACAACGCGAGCCTGCAGAGGACCCATTTCCATGGGCTTGCCGCGGCGAAAAAAGCCGATCCGGCAGATTGCCGTCATCCGATTCCTGGACCTTCCTCCGGAGATCCAGACGGATTTTGCAGTCTGCCTGAAGGCTCGCCTGGAGCGGATCTTCAATCTCCCTGAAGGGAAGGGGATCTTCACGGACGATGTCCGGGATTTCCTCACGAACCTCAACCCAGAAATTCCGCTTCTCATGGTCGAAACGTGGCTGCTCGTCCAGGCCGAGCGGGAGACCTACGAAGACACCGTGCTCGAGTACATGGCCGTCTGGGAATCCGGAGAGGCTCAGTTCCCGCCGGTCGTGATCGACTCGGAGAGCGAAGAGGTTCTCTGCGAGGGAGGCCATCGTTCCTTCTCGGCGTTCCACGCGAACATCAAGGAGATTGAGGCGGTGGACGTGGCGTCGATCGACGCGGCGTCCATCATGAAGGAACTTCCAACGGCCTATCAGGTTTCCCTCACCTCGGAGGCGGATCGCCAGTACAAGGAGCTCAACAAGGGGATCCGGGAGAGGGTTGACGAGCTCCTGGACCGGCTTCGGGAATGGCCAGAGGTGAGCGGCATCGTCGCCCTCTGGGGTACCGCCAAGGGACACTTCCGGATCAAGACTGGAGACTGGCGGGTGGTCTTCCACGTCGATGAGGGCACGAAAACGGTCTGGGTCGACACGATCTCACATCGGAAAGACGCCTACGATCGGTTCCACACCCAGACCCGGAAGGGCTAGATTTTGCAGGCCGAGCTGCCCTTGACGAAAAGATCGCGAACCGGCGGCTTCATCGCGGAGATTCTGGAGATGATGGTCGATCGGTCCTTCTCTGGGATCGCTTTTCCGGATTTCAGCTTGTCGACGAGAGCGTCGGTGCCCTTGGCGATCTCTCCGGCGTGACGCTTCGTCGCCGGCAGGATGCTCGAGAGCTTCCGGGCGTCGTGGTTGGCCATGACCAGGTCGTTGTTGGCTGAAGTGGCATCGCCGCGGTTGATATGGCGAGTGGCGGAGTTCAGGTGACATTCGATCGCGGTGATGAGGCGAGCATACTGGAAGCAGGGATCGACGTCCTTCAAGTCCCAACCGTTTTCGATTCCCTTGCGAGCCGCCTTCTTCCTTGCCATCATGGAAATTGTACCTTGAAGGGCCCGTCAGGTGGAGTATCATTAGCCCATGCCAAAGCCGAAGGAAGTCGAAGATCTCATCCGGGTTTTCGAGCAGATGTACAAGTACTACCACGGCTGGCACTTCGCCTATGAGTATCCTGAATTCTTCGTCTATCACCAGATGGGCGGGGACCTCAGCGTCTTCTTCACCCCAGACTGGAATAGGCGGGGAAGAGTTTCGATTCAGATCCATAACAATCAGGGTGAAGTGATCAGCTCGGAAGAAGTTCCATACTCGCCGCCAGTGAGGAACGGAGTCCCTTACGAGATGGCCGAGGCCTACACGCTCTTCCGGATCGTTCGTCCCTATCTCGACGCCAACAAGGACTGGTAATGCTGCTGTGCTGACCATCGTCATCTCCAGGTTCCCGAGGTCGTGGATCACGCCACGATCTCGAGGAACCCCTGAAGAAAGGCTGGGAACGCTTCCGCAAGGAAACGAAGTATCCGCATCTGCGGAGTGAGGGTCTCACTCCACGCAGAGCGGACCGGCGCCTTCGACGGCGTCTTTGGATGGAGAAGCCCGAGACAGGGGAGATGACCCGAAACCGTTGACAGGCACTGTATACGCGGTATACTCGCTGGTATGCAGGATCCGGTCGTCATCGAGTCCATGCGCGTGACCTGGACCGAAGGTAAATCGGTCGGGTTCATTCCCTCGAGCATCTTCATCAAGGACGAGTCGGCCGACCCTCAGAACGAAAAGCCCGTCTACTTCCTCCAAGAGTTCGGATTCGGCCACCCCGCCTGGGCGGCGATTGACGAACATCCCTTCGTCGAGGCGACGCCGGCGGATTACTACGACGCTCGGAACCTCTTCGGGCGCTGGGACTATATCCGCCATCTTCCGAACTTCCAGAGCCTGACGTCAGAGGAGCACGAAAAGCAGATACCCGCGATGTTCGCCTACGCTGGCATAGAGGTCCGAAACGAGATTGAAGAGCCCCGGCTCCGTCTCGTGCCGGAATGGGTCTCGGTCGTCAGTCACGACGAGCATCTCGAGCTCCTCTGGAAGGAGAAGAAGGACCGCATGAAGGCGGATCTCCAGAGGAGAGTCTCCGAGCTCTGCAAGCTCTGCGCGGCCGGGGACAAGATCTACGGCGATGGTTACCGCTTCTTCCATCGGAAGAGCTTTGCCTTCATCGCCTGCATGGCCGACAAGGAGCACGGGGAACTCAAGACCAAGGCCTGGGCGATGTTCAGCAAGCTCTCGGTCGACCACTACCAGCTTCTGCGCGGGCACATCGACCGGTACAGCCGCCTGAACTCCTCGAGGAAGCTGATCCGTTCCCACGACGCGTTCCGGAAGCTCGTCAACATGGGCCCTGAAGCGATCCCGTTCATTCTGAACGATCTCCGAAAGGGAAAGGTCGGCGGCATCTGGGGCGCGGAAGTTCTTGCCGAGGTCACCGGCAAGCGCGGGATGGATTCCGAATGGTGGCTTTCCTGGGCCAAGCAGGAAGGTTACGCGGCCGATTTTGAAGCGTGAGGTTGCGATGCTCCAAAAACTCAAAGACTTCTGGTCATGGATCAAGTTTCTCTTCAAGCCGACCTACTACGTCGTCGCCGAGCCCCAGCAGGCTCTTGATCTGGTCGCGCGTCGCGGCGGCACCGTTCGGTTCTGTGCCGGGACTTTCACGACTCCTGCTGGCGGTCTTGTCATCCCGGATCAGGACGTCCGGATCATCGGCGCGCATTTCCAGATTCCTGAAGGTGAAACCGGCCTAACGGTTCCTTCCGACAGGCATTCGGTCCAGATCATCGGATGTCTTTTCCAGGGGATGGGCAAGGGTGCGGGCATATTGATCGAAGTTCCCAAAAATCAGAAGCCATGAACATTCCAAGGGACAAGGACTATCCCGACGGCGCCGGACAGTGCCACGATTGTGGCGGTCACGGCTGCGCGACGTGCGAAGGAAAGGGCTGGCTTCTGAAGGGTCATCCCAAGATTCGAAAGTGTCATCGGGACGAGTGCGGCAATCCACTGGCGCCGGACTGGGTTCCCGTTTACTGCAGCGGCCAGTGCGCGATGATGGACGCCTGAGACGGGACGTTTCAGATAAGGGGCTTCTGATGACCAAGACGTTCGAGTTCCCTCCTTACGCCGCGATTCATGCCGGGAATGGCGACTACGCGCTCTCGCTCAAAGGTCTTCATCCCATGATCCAGAAGACCGTGATCGACACCGGCGGCGACCCCCGCGGGAATGTGGATCCGGAGACCGTCCTCAGGCTGACGACGGAGTGCCAGATCTCCGAAGCGATTCTGTTCCTCACGCCCTACTTCAGGGTCATCTCCGGGCCGCCGTCCATTCCGAACGGCCTTGCGACCGCACGCTTCTCGCTGGTCGTGGACAATGAGATCTACATTCTGGACGGATCGCTCAAGGATCACCTCACGGATCTCGAGGGGAATCTTCTCGATACCGCCAAGCTCGACTTTTCAAAGCCGAAGAAGGGCGCCCTCACGGCAAACATGATCGCCAACAAGGGGGTCGTCCCGGCGAGCACGTTCGGGTACTTTCTGGCAAAGGAGACCCCCGTCTCGGTCGAAGTTCGCGGAGTCGCCGGCGGGTACGGGAAATTCGAACTCGAGACAGGGTTCGTTGCAGCGCTTTACACGTCCCAAGTCAATGGGACAAAGTCATGAATCTGTGCGAACCCTGCAAGAAGGAGCTCGGAGCGCCTGAGATCGACGACTTCTTTGAAGCGGTCAAGAAGGAAGCGGCCTACCAGCGGGAGCGATGGGGCGCGGACCATGACGGCGGAAAGAGCGATGCCGACCGGTTCTGGCTGATCGGCTATCTCGCCGGGAAAGCTCTTCACAATCCTGGCGGGAATCGACAGAAGAAGCTTCACCGGATCATCACCGTCGCCGCGGCCGCCTGCAACTGGTGGGCGGCGGTCAAGGGAAAAACGCCGTCCAAGATGCGGCCTGGGATGGATCCGGCCAAGATGAAAGTGTAGGGGTACGTATATGAAGGTCGAGCTGCCCTGCTCTTGCGGAAAAAAGGACTGCCCGAACCGGATCCGGATCGAGCAGAACGATCACAATGTTTTTGTCGACCATGAAGTAGGCGGAAAAGGTCTGCTAATCTACTCGTCGGCGAGCCGTCTCCGGCGCTTTGCCAAGGACATTCTTCGGATTTTCCCAAATGACGTTCCGGGGAGATCCCGCGCCTGAAGCATTTTGATCTTGGGAGTCGAACAGAGATTTTATGGCGAAGAAGACCTGCGAGCACTGCGGCGCTTCGATGGTTGAATATAAGCATGGCCTGTCCGTGGGTCTCGTGACAGGGCTCATCAAGATCGCCAAGGTCAAAAATCCCATCAACATAAAGCAGCTTGGGCTTACCCGGAATCAGTGGGACAACTTCCAGAAGCTGAAGTATTGGGATCTGGTGATCCAGGCAAACGGCGGGAAGTTGAAGGGCGGTGTTTGGGCGATCACCAAGAAGGGTCTAGATTTCGTCAAGGGAGAGATCTCGATACCCAAGAGCGTCTGGACGTACCGAGGAGCGTTCTTGAAGTACGAGGGCGATGAAATCCGCATCCACAACATCGTGGATGGATACAAATTCCAAGACGACTATTACAACGAATCGAAGCCTCGTCCTGACCCTGATTTTTGAAATCGAGAAAATGTTCTGGATCTGCATGGGCATCGTCGCGATCATCATCGCGATCGAGCATCTGTTGCGCTGGCGGGATCGGAAGCTGGCTCGCGCGCGCACGATGAGATGGCTTGCCTTTCAGATCAACCAGGAGAAAAAGAGCATCCTATGAAAAGCTTTAGGAAAAAGTGTCGGAGGTGCCTTTGGGCGAGTCCGGATCCTGAAAAAGATCTGGAAGCAGCGGGTCAGGCACCTGGCGTACAAGCCGATCTTCTGTGGGCCCTGTAACCGGGAGAGATCGGCGTGGTAGAGTCGAAGCCTGAGCCGAAGCTTATCAGCTGCCCCGACTGCGGGGAGCCGTTCTGCGTGACTCACCAGATGCATTATGGCGAGTGTCCGTGTCCCAGCCAGCATGAGGGGGACGATGAGCCGCAGGGTTAGTCGCGGGCCGCTCCGGGAAGTTGTCCACATCAAGTCCCACGATACGAAGCGAGGAGGGATCCGCTGGACGCTGGACTTGGAGTGCGGTCACATGGCGACGAGGTACGCGAGTAACCAGCAGTGGAAAGGCATCAAGCCGCCCGCGTTCGCGCCGAAGAAGTGCCGCTGCATCGTCTGCGGGTTCTCGAGGGAGATCGCATGAAATACGAAGATCTCAAAGACGCGATCGACGGCCTGCACGCCTACGACACGGGCTGCGTCGACAGCGGGATCAAGGACGAGCTCCTGCGGGAGCGGGTGAAGAAGCACCTTCAGTCCTTGCCGGCGCTCGAGCATCGCCTCCTCGTCTCGAGGCTCGTCATCGACATGTGCCTCTCCGAGGAAATGGTAAAGGCGGGCTACGGCCCGGAGGACGCCAAGAATTTCCTCGTCTGGCTCGACGAAGAGATGAACTGCCTGCTGTCGCATAACCCTTGACCCGTTCCGTATACGCGGTATACTCAGGTTCATGGCGAAGGCCAAATCTGGAGAGACCAAGGACCGCGTCTTCACGATCCCCGCCGACAAGGCCAAGGGGGTCGACCGCTGGCTCAAAACCCACCCTTGCAGCCTTCGCGGGAAGCCCGAGAAAACGGCGATCGGCGGAAGGATCACCTACAGTTTCACCGACACGTCGATCGGCCAGATGCAGCATGTCAAATGCGCCTGCGGCCAGTCGTTCTGGGTGGAATACGACTTCTGAGGTCTTGAAGGTATGAAGATTCCCATTCCGAAAAACCTCTGGAGCCGTGTCGCAGCGATCCTGAGGCGTTCAAGCTGGATGCGATTCTCCCTCTCATTTTCCAGGGGACAGTGGGGAGCAGTCTTCTTCCATGAAAATGGGCGGCTCTACGGAAGCTTTTCAAGCATCGAGGTCCAGGTTGCAGTCTCCGAGGCCGTCGCTGAGGCCGAGCGGAAGACGGCCCACCTTATCGAAGGCAAGGTTTGAATGGCTGAGAAAGAAACGCTCCCGAACGAAGAAGCCGCCGAGTTCCGGACCAACATCGAAGGCTGGGTCTGCAAGACCTGTCGGCGCTTCTACGGAAACGAGCCCGGTGCCGAGCGCACGGCCCGCTACTGCTGCGAGAAGGATCACAAGTGCGGAACCGAAGGCTGCGAGAACCGGGCGAAGAAGCACTGGATCTACTGCGACTCCTGCATGGAGAAGCGGGACCTCGAAAAGTACCTCAAGCTCGAGGCGGTCGAGTGGGACGGCGACACGCCGCTCGTCGACGACGATCATTTCTTCTTCAGCGCCGACGACCTCTCGGAGCACCTTGCCCAGGAAGGTCTCAAGCTTGAGGACATGCGTCTGGTGATCGGTGTCGAGGATCCGCCCAGGCGCTTCGATCTCTCGGACTTCCTGGACGATCACCTTCCCGACGGCCTTGAGCCCGACGACCATACGAAGCTCGACGCCTACGTCAACCGCTGGATCGAGAAGCACGTTCCCAAGGTCTGGACGACGGGGAAGACGCGCCCGTCGATAGAGTCTCTCAGGAAGTACGTGACCGAGCCCGAAGAAAGCAAGGACGAAGCATGAACGAAGAAGGCAAGCCCCAGTCGGTGACTCTGAAGACGTACCTATTCCTCGAAGAGATCTTCCGGGCGGCCGGCGACTGTTCCCCGGAGGAGGCCGAGGCCAGAGCTCTCATGGACATTATCTTTCCGAAGCTTTCCGCCGACGAGCAGAACTGGCTCGACTCGAGAGAAGATCCGCCAGGGATCAAGGAGCTGGAGGCGGCCGCGCTCTCGCACGGCATCCAGGAAGGCGCCCAGATGTCGCGCTTCCTGCTGTGGGTCGGGAACGAATGCTTCGAAGGTCGGGAGGTTCAGAACTTCGCGGTACTCACGGCCAGGGCCAAAGAACTCGTCCAGATGTTCCTTGTCGACGATGGTCATCCCACGAAGCAGAAAAGCATCCGCCTTGGGACGTCTCTTTCGGTCGCGGTGACGGGTGACGTCAAGTGTGGAAGGTGCGGCAATGTCACGACCGGATCTGGGTCGTGCTCGCGTTGTAACCGCGCTCCCGCATAGGTAGATTTCGATGAGCCGATCTGATTGTGCGAACTGCGACTCGATCAGCCTGCAGCGAGTGACGACCTGGGGCCTCTCCTCGGATGTCGAGTTCGTGAAGAAGGTTCCAGGGAAGAAGCCCTACCTCGTTCGCTGCAAGGAATGTCGCCGGGAATGGAAGACGGCCGCGGAGTATGCTCGAAAGCTTTCCGGGGACGCCTACCAGACGAATATACCGAGGGCCTGATGCCGGAAACTGAAGCCAAGGTCTGGGGATCCGAGTTCCGCCGTCGCTCCGATGCGACTCTCGAGGCTCCCGAGCTGGTGCGCGCGGTCCAGTACAGGGTCGGAGATTCGTTCCAGGGGAAGTACGATTTTCTCAAGTTCTGCGGTCAGGGCCTCAGCATCACGATCTTTTCTGATGCCGTGATCGCCAAGACCGACCAGGGAGATGTCAAGATCGTGGACGGCAATTGGATCCTGAGGGAAGGAAACAACTGGTACTTTCTCGGAGATCCCATCTTTCAGAAGACCTACGAAAAAGTCGCATGAAGAAGCTGGCGCGTCTGGCGTGGATCGAGCGGACCTTCGGGAAGGAGTTCATTCTTCCCTATCGGGCCTGCCTAACCCGCTCCGAAGTCTTCGAAGCGATTGTCGGATTCGAGCTCGTGAAGAAGACCTGGGGGATCCGGACGGACTTTCCCAACGGCGCTTCCCAGGGCTTCAATCTGCCCTTCATCCATCACGGCACTCCCCAGAAGGCTCAGGAGCTCTGGGACCAGTACGGGAACAAGCTCATCTACATCGTGGTCGAAAACGTCCTCCGCCGGCGATACTCGGCGGTCGCGGTGAGGATCGACGCCGAGCACCTCTACATCGAGTGGAACGACAAGGAGCCCGAGATCAGCCAGCGGGACATGTACAAGCGCCTGGAGAACCTGCGGCGAATCGCGGTGGGTCCGAACAACCTGGTCTTTCCGTGGCCCGGCGGGGATCCCGTCCGCTCGGTCCGGCCGGAATATGTCCGGGACCTAAAGTTTGACCAGATCTACGACGTCATGATTCACGACCCGGATATCAAGGAAACGACCTTCACGCTGAGAGAGGACGGAAAGCTGGTGGTATGGTGACAAATCTATCGCTTCGCGAACTCGACTGGGCGGTCTCCGAGTATGTCTTGGGACAGTTCTATGGCGGGGGTTCAGCGCCTCCAACGTACTCCAAGGAGATCTCGCTCGCGTGGTCCCTTCTCGAGAAGTTCAAGCGCTTCGCCCCAGTGGTGTTCAAGTCCGGGGTGACGATGCTTGGGCAGAATCAGAAGGCGGTTGGCGGAGAATGGGGATGTCGCCTCGACTGCACCGCCGACAAGAAGGAGAAATACATCTTCGGCTACGGGGAAACCGCAGCCGAGGCGATCTGCAGGGCCGTGCTTGATTGCGCCAATTGCGGAGATTCGCCCCCATAGCTTGGGGGATTTTTGAATTAGTGGAGGCGGTATGGAAATCAAGATCGACGTCAAGCCCGAGGACATCACCAAGATGGTGTCTGAGGCGGTCCTGAAGAGTTCGATCGGGACCGAGATCAACAGGGTGATCACGGAGGCGGTTGCCAAGCTGGGCAACTGGGATAGCCCGATGAAGAAGGCGATCGAGGAAGTCGTCCACAAGGAGATCATCAACATCGTCACCAAGGAGCACGGAGAAAAGATCCGCGCGGCGGTGAAGGCTATGATTACCGATCAGCTGGTCGAGGAAGTGTCCAAGGCCGCCTGGGACTCCTTCTTCGAGAAGATCGACAAGAGACGCTGATCGCCATGACAACTGCAGAATTCCAAGAGCTTCTTGGCGCTGGAATGACCTTCAGTAGTTACGAGGATTATTCCACGGCCAAGGAGGCGGCGACCCGCGCCGTCGAACGAGAGCGGGAGCGGTGCGCCAGGATCGCGGAGGAGATCGGCAACGAGCCATCGCCAGCGGGACAGGGCGCAAGATGGGTGGCCTGCTCGCGGATCGCGGAACGGATCCGGAAAGCACAGTAGGAAATGCCGATCTACGAAATCGTCAAGGAGTCGACGCTCGAGGAAGTGGAGAGCGCGGCACGCCTTCTCTGGCGCGGGCAGTACGGCTTCAGCTGTCCGAACTGCTCCGTCAGCGTATACGGGAAAAGCGTCGAGTGGTGCCACGCGCATCTACTCGAGCATCTTGTCGAGACCATCAGAGGGAAGAAGGCCTAGCATGTGCAGCTGCACTCACGGGAGCGACCGGCACTACCTGGACTACGCAGGTCCGGGCGTTGCCGGCGGGATCCTGACGCGGTGTCTTGAGCCCGGCTGCGGATGCCAGATGTTCACGCCCACGAGCGTCATCGTGACACCGGTTACGCTGATCTTTCGGAATGGAAATACGCTCGATCGGATAGGCGAGGTATAGGAGAAAACTCATGGGCGAGAAACACCCCCTGACCGAGGCGCTTCGGGCCGAGATCGTGAAGCTCGCGAACGAAGGGGACACCAAGAAGGAGGGAGCCCTCACGGCCGACGTCCTTCTGAAGATCATGCGGGTCGCCAAGACCGGGCGCGACCTGCTCGTCTCCATGGATGCGAATCCTTCCAACCTCTCGAATCTCGTCCAGAAACCCAGGAGCCCGTTCTCGGGCGGCTTCCTGGGCGTCTCCTCCGCCGGGGACGATGACTTTGGCGCTTCGGAACAGTCGGCGGCTGTTGCGGTGCCCTTCGCCCCGGCGCCATTCCAGGAGAACTTCGGAATGACGGCGATCCGGGAGATCATCTCGGCGGCGAAAAACCTGAACGGCAATGGTCCGACCCCGGCCCGCCTGGTCGAGGCGCTCGCGATCGCCAAGGAAAAGGGTCTGGACGACGTCGCCCGCGAGCTCGAGGCGCAGCTCGGGATCCCGAAGAAGCCCGTCGAGATTCACAAGATCGAAGACAAGAAGCCCGAACCCCAGAAGGAGGCGTCATGAAGCTCTATCTCCCGTCCTGGAACGGAGATATGCGTCTGGTCGAAGGACCCGACGGCTCCCGCCTCACGCTCACGGATCCAACGCCGCAGGAGCTCATCGTGGCCGGGCAGTTCCTTCGCGCCGCGGCCAAGGAAGGCTGGTGGGACGGAGAGGTTCCGAAGAAGGGAGAACCCTACACCGGGAAGGCGAAGGATATGCCGATCCGAGCTCCGATCGCCAAGGCCTCCAAGATCCTGATCGCCGTCGCCCGGCCCAAAGACCGGACGCTGACGGCGGTCAAGTTCACGAGCGGAAAGATGGAGGTCGTGGAAGGGGCGACGTCGAAGTCGCTCGAGGAGATCGAGAAGACCCTCGAGAAGGCAAAGGCCCAGGAGAAGCCGGGAGAAGAGGCTAAGGCTGCGAGCGTGAAGCGCCCGACCCCCTGCTGTCCCCAGTGTCAGCCGGGTGCGATCGGGCCGGCGTCCGAGGTGCTTCTTTCGTTCCTTTCGCCAGAGCAGCATGAGCGCTGGGCCCAGGAGCGGGCGATCCTCGTCCAGGGCCACCTCTCTGGGCACCGATACGTGATCGCCCATCGGCACACGCCACTCGCCCAGAAGGTTGGCCGGATTTGCTTCGACATCGACGATCAGAAGGTCGTTCACTTTCACGACTGGTCGGTACCGCCCGAGGAGGAAGTGCTGGCCGCGAAGCTGATCCTCGAGCACGCGGAGCCCTGGCTCCGGAACGAGGCGACCGTCTTGGGCGGGGGATCGGACGTCTACAAGAATCCGTTCGGGGACATCTCCGACGGCACCGAAAGCGCTGCCTTCGCGCAGGGAATCGGCCAAGGCCTGATGGATTTCGGAAAGAACTAGAAGCGAGCCAAGTCATGAACATCGACGAAGCGGTCGCCAAGGCTTGCCTGGAGCCGACGCTCCTCGACGCGCTCACCTGGATCGCGGTCTGGGAATCTGAGCGCGCGATCCAGCAGGCCAAGAAGTTCTTCGAAACCGGGGAGCGCACGGGCTCCAACGGGGCCGGGTGGGACACCTGCTTCAAGGTCTGCTTTGAAAAGGTCATGCAGACCTGGAAAACGCCGTCCCCCGCGGATGCCAACCGGCACCTGGAAGCCCTGAAAGAGATCCTCGAGAGCGCCAAAACCACCGGCGAGGACATGTCGCACCTTTGGCTGATCGAACGGATCGGGAAAGCCCTCCGTGCGCCTGGAAAAATTGAAGAGCGCCGGAATGCGGCACCTGAGATGGAATATCTCGTAGGCCAACGACTCGCGCCAGGACTTGTTGTGGCTCCGGAGTCCATCGCCGAAAAGCTCACGCTCGTCGAGAAGATGAATGCGGACAACGCAAAGATGCGCGGCGAGTACCTGAAGGAAAAGCAAAAACTAGAACTTCAGGTCAGCGTAATCCGCAACTACGTCAACGAGGAAGGCGTGTCCGACACGGCGAAGGTTATCCGGGTCCAGGGAGTAGTGAACAAGCCGGTCTGCGAACACGACTGGCTGGATCTTGAGCCGGTAGTCCACGATGGCGAGCAATGCAAGAAATGCTTTGAGGTTCGGACAAAACCGAAAAAGCAGGTTGATCTACAGCAGAGCTGCGACCATAAGTGGTCCCATATTGAGGATCACCACGTCTACTGCCCGAAGTGCAAGAAGACGGCGGATCTGTGCTTCACCTGCGAGGCCGAGAAGCAGAACGTGGGCGGGATACTGGTGTGCCTGAATTGTCGTGGTCACTAGAGACATGCCATGAACATCGCGGCGGCGGCAATCCTTGAGCGAGGGAAGATTTGGACCGGAACTCGGCACCATCTGATTATCCGAGACATCATTCAGGCTCGAGGAAAGGAAGAGGGGTACGTCGGCGGCGAACAGGGCTTCGTCACGGACAAAGGGCAGTTCGTGAATCGTCGCCAAGCCGCGATCATCGCATTCCACGCTGGCCAGATTCCGAACCGCAAGGAAGAGTTGTTCAGCGAGGACATCTTCAAGGTGATGGGTTGACCATGACATTCGACCAGCCCAGCTACGGAAAGAACATGGAGACGTGCGAAGGCTGCAAGGCCGTCTCTCATCTGCTCAACCTTGAGTCCCTGATCCGGCTCCGGGACGAGGGGCCAGACTTCAACCACATTCACCGCGAAGACGGGAAGCTGATCGCATTTAGTTCGGAGCATCGCAGAACCAGCGAGAAGAAGCTGGACGTCAATTCCTGGGATTGGTGGGCCCAGGCCAACGAGCGCCGTCAATTTCTGATTCTGGAGAAGCATCGGGAAGGCGGTGCCGGCCTTTCTCGAGAGCAAGCCGTCGAACTGCAGATCCTTCAGGATCTTGCAGAGTCGATCATGAATGCGGTTTCTCCGCCTCCACCAAAGTGTGATCACAATTGGGTGGACGCCCGGAATGAGATCGTCCAGAGCGGCGAGCTTTGCCTGAAGTGCTTCAGTATCCGCGCCGGGAATTCTAGCGAGAAGAAGACGTGAGCCAAAAGACCTGCGAACTCATCTTTAAGGTGATGGGCTGACCATGACAAAAGAGGAGCACAAGAAGAGATTACTTGAGGCGAAACAAGTTTACGAAGATGCATTGGATCGGCTTGCGTCCCTGGGTGTGGATCTTCAATTGGACACGGATGGAAACGATCCCCGAAAGTACGATCTTTTTGTCATGTGCTGCGGACCGACCTTGGAGCAATGCGTACATCCGTGCCCCAATGGAGCGTGCGTTCATCCTCAGGCATTGCATGCTCTTGACGGTTGCATTCAATGGATTGACGGGCCTGTTCTAGGTCGCTCTATCCAGTGTCCTTGCGGACGAGAGAAGAAGAAATGAGTCAAAAGACCTGCGAACTCATCATGCTCGATCGGGACACCTGCGGCGAGCCCGCCGAGAAGTGCCCCCAGTGCGAGAAGGCGTTCTGCTCGATCTGCATCAACGAGCACCTCAAGGTCCACCGTCCAACGCCCGTCGAGCCGAAGAAGATCGGGGTGAATCTCGGGATCTGCAAGATCTGCGAGCTGGTCGGGGCCTACGCCAACGGCCGCGGCTGCTCGGCCTGCGGGTCGGAGACGGAGCCGCTCAAGGCGGCGTTGAAACCGGACGGCACCATCCTCTTCTATACGGAGGGCCCGTGAGGTTCTGGCTCGACACCGAGTTCATCGACGACGGGAAGACGATCGACCTTCTCTCGATCGCGCTCATTTCCCAGACCGGCCGCGAGTACTACGCCGTTTCGCGCGACGCGGACTGGTCGAAGGCAAGCGAGTGGGTCCAGAAGAACGTCCTCCCCTACCTCGATCGCGTGGAAGCGAAGCCGAGGGCCCAGATTCGCCACGAGATCGAGCGCTTCATCTTCGGGGTCCTGGAGCTCGAATCGCCCGGCGCCCATCGGATGCCGGAGATCTGGGCGTGGTACGGGAGCTACGACTGGGTGGCGTTCTCGCAGCTCTGGGGCCGGATGATCGACCTGCCAGACTGGCTTCCGCACTACGTCCGTGACGTGAAGCAGCTGGCCGACGATCTCATGAATCCCCGGCTTCCTTCCCGACAGAAGGGAGAGCATCACGCACTTGAGGACGCCAAGTGGACGCGGAAGTGCTGGGAGATCCTAGAAGAGATCCGAAAGAATCTTATGAGGGGTGAAAAATGACGGAGTTCAAGGACAACCCCGAGTTTCTTGACGATGATCAGATCCCTGGCGAAGAGTTGAGCTATTGTCCTACTTGCAAAATTCACATACGAAAATCAGAATGGCAGCCCGAAATCGTTACGTGCGAGTTCGGGACGGAGCATTTTGGGGAAAGATGTCCGCGGTGTAAGAAAGTTCGTGTTATTCTAGAGCCTCACGAGCAGAGGCCGGATCCGGATGCGAGGGACGATGGAAAATAAAATCGAAGTGAAGGTCGGTCAGGTGTGGGAGGACTGGGACATCCGTCATCGGGACGCTCCGGGACGCCGCAGGATCAAGGTCATCGAGATCAAGGACGGCAAGGCGATCGTCCAGCATCCCAGCGGCCATGGGACCAAGACGCGCATCCGCCTGGACCGCTTCAAGCCGACGTCGACAGGATACAAGCTGGTCGAAGACGTCCCCGCCAGCGTATAATCAGTCCTGGAGCCTAGAGCGTCCATCGGGCCGGCTCTGACGTGGGCCTCCCGAGAAACCCTTGAGTGGGGCCTGGGCTTTCTCCGGAGAAGATCGTGTACCAGGACACCGAGAAGATCGCCGAGGCCCTCTGGGACAAGCGCGACCGCGCCGTCGAGGTCGACCCAGCGCAGTTCGAGGAGATGTTCGGGCGCGCCGAGCCCGGGTGGGACCCCTTCGATTTCCCAGAAAATTACCGCTGGTTCCTCATCAAGGACTTCCCCGTCAAGGATCTCGACGTCACCCTCGCGCGCCTGATGAAGGACGCCCGGGATCCCGGCCAGGAGAAGTTCCAGCACGACCGGATCATCGAACTCTGGAAGAAGGGCCGTCCCTTCTGGCCGGTCTTCGTGACGGCCACCGGCATCATCGCCGACGGCTATCACCGCACCGCCGCGCACCGGACGCTCGGGCACAAGACGGTCGACGTCGTGGTTTCGGTGGCCTCCAAGCGCGAAGCCTACCCCCTCCACCAGGATGAACTGTGGCTCGAGGCGTTCCCGAAAGAGGAGAAGGAAATGAAGCACCTGTACAGCATCGAGTTCTTCACGGAAAACGGCGAGGTGGACGGCTATTTCGCCCACCTCACCGAGCGCCAGGCCGAGGACGTGAAGGACCGCTTGAAGAAGGCGGCGGACATGTACGAGCTCGGGCAGCCCCGGGTCTTCAAGGTCGACCTGAACGAAACGCCCGACTTCAAGACGCTCATGGAGGCGATCGAGGAGCGGTATCCCTCGTGAGCTGGCTTCCCGGCTTCTACGACGTCCTGGGCGGCGCGTGGTTCGTGATGGTCCCGCGCGTCGGGCCAGGATGCGCCGGGTTCATGGCCTACGCTTCGTACAACTGAGGAGCTCCCCCTATTCGCTCTCGCTGTTCACCCGGCGCCCGTCGTCCCACTTCTTGGGGTCCAGGTCGAAGAACTTGCAGATCCGGACGAGGTTGTCCTTGCCGTAGTGGCTGTAGTTCTCGAGATCATCGAAGCCGTCCTGCCCCAGAAGCCAGAGCCATGCCTTGTAGTGGGTCATGGTACGCATCGCGGAGAGGCCCCGGCAGTTGTTGGCCTTCTCCCAGGCGAAGTCCATGTACCCGATGCACTGCTTGCGGACGTCCTCGTCGGTCTTGAACTGCTGCTCCCAGTCGGAGAGATCCGCGTCATCCTTGAGCAGGATCCCGCGCAGGGACTCGGCGCTTTCCTTCGTAAGGGCGCCCGCGTAATCCCCGCACTCGAATCCGAACAGGTCGTTCTTCTTGGCCGTCTTGATCCGCTCGATGATTTCCGCCTGGGTTCTCATGCTTCACCTCACGTTGGCTATTTTCGTTCCCTAATTCAAGCCGGGTTGTAGGCGACCTTCTCTGTTTCGGTCGGATCGAAATCGCAGGGCTCTACTTTCTCACCGACCTCGACGCGGATCCCGCTCGGATAAGAACTGACGTTTTTCTTCCGCCACTTCGTGATCTGGGCATCGAGCAGCCGGACCGCTTCGGGAAGGCACCCGGCGCAGACGTGATCCCAGAGGGGCCCGGTCCCGCCGTCGTATCCGATTCCGAATTCGCCGCCCGCCTTGCCGCACTGCGCGGTTTTTCGCCCGGGCTTGGACGGCTCGGAAAGATCCGCGGTGAGCTTGTACCCCTCCAGCGTGCCGTCCGTCCACAGCGCCGATTCGCTGTGAGTCATCCAGAGCAGCGCGCCTTCGCACCACTGGAAGAGCTTCCTGGCGATCGCCAGAAAGCGCTCGTCCGTATCGGAGGGATCGAAGTAAGGTCCGTACACGCGCTTGATGTCCTTGGCCAGATGCTCGGGCGTCTGGTGGTGCGAGGCCATCTTGAAGACGATCTCGTTGTGCCTCACGGAGGAAGGGAACGCTTTCAGCCACATGCCTTCCCCGAGATGGAAGGCTTCCTTGGTGTCGTCCCTGAAGAGCCGGTATTCGAGACCCATATCCTCTCGCTCGTAATGCGAAGCTGAGTATACCGCGTATACGCAATAGGTCAAGGGCCAGATGAGGTCCCGGGGAGGGCTTATTTCCCTCTAAAACCATGGGTCCGGGAGGCTAAAATAGGGTCTGCGCGGAGGCTTTCAAAGATGCCCAAGCCAGGAGACGACCGGCACGAGTACATCGTCCATTTCGTGGCTCCCTTCCGGGATCCGCGCTTCAAGGAGCCCCAGCTCGAGGACAATCTGTACCTGGTCGAGATGACGCAGGAGCAGGCCGACGTGATCGGCACCACCCTCAAGCGCCTGTTCGACGCCGGCTTCATCGTCCAGAGCTATTCGGTGGCCCTGGCGGAAGCGATACGGGTCACGCCGCTCAATCTCCGCGAGCGTCTGGCGTACTACAAGCAGCAGGGCATGAGGGGATGAAGCTCGACGTTCTGAAAGCCGCCACGACCTTCATCTACTCCGAGAAAGGTCCCGACTACGGGGAGTTCGGCGGCTGCGGGGACACGGCGAAGATCCTGATCGCGCTCTCCCAGAGGCTGGGGTTTTCCCAGGTCGAGCTCCGCTACGGAAACGCCTATCTCCCTACAAAAGGAATCCCGGGTGGGGATCCGAACGCTCACGCCTGGCTTCTGGTGGACGGCATGATCTTCGATCCCTCCCAATACGCCCACGGCTTCAAGGTGATTCGCTACGACGCCTTCACCCCCTATCGGGCGAAGGAATTCCAGAGCGATCTCCTCGAATGCATCGTCGGCATGGGCGAAGACGAAATCGAAGCCTGGGCGGACAAGACGCTCGCAGCCATCAAGCTGAAAGGCCTTCCAGGTCTCGAGTACGACCTCCCCGACGCCGAGCGGCTTTTCTTCATCAGCCCAAGCGCCCCAGGGAAGCTCAAGAAGTTCGCCGTCGACTTCCTCTGGTACCTCTACTCCCCCGACAAGGGCGGGCAGATCGACGAGTACGGCATGTGGGATTCCGGGAACTGCTGGACGCTCGCCCAGTCGCTTCACGACTGGATTGGTTCCCGCTCGTCGATGCGCTGGGTGGTCGGCCGGGATCCTCATAGGAGCCCGATAGCCCTCCCGCAGCACGTCGTCCTCAAGATCGGGAACTTCTACCTCGACGGGAACGGCGTCTACACGGAGAAGGAGCTCCTGGGGTGGTGGAGGGATCTGGAGCAGTTCGTGGATCTTTCGGTCAAGCCCTTCTCGGCGGAAGAAGCGCTGGGCTACAGCATCCACTGCAGGATGCTCGACCGCGACCGGCTCGTCTCCGACTTCGGAAAGTATCTCGGGAAACCCGCATGAAATTCTCCGAGTTCCCCCACGACATGCGGGTCCTGATCGACCAGATCACCGAAGACGCCGGCGTCGACTACGTGGCCGATGACGTGGAGATCCCGGTGGGAATGGTGCCGACGAGCTCGTTCCCGGCCAGGATCCAGGGGCAAGCCGCCGGCGACGATCGCCAGTTCGAGGACTACCTCGAGACGCCGATCGAGGAATATCCTCCGGTCCTGGTCGCCCACGGCTACTGGGTGGACGGACGCCATCGCCTCTGGGCTGCGCGGGCAAGGAACGTCCAGGAGATCCAGACCGCCGACATCTCCGCGCTCGTTCCGGCCTCCTACATCAAAAAAGCGCGGTTTTTGGGCAAGATGAGGCGTCCGGTAGGGCTCTCCCTCTCTGGCCCAGGAGAAGAGAAGACTTTCAGGTTCTCGGAGCTTGGACGGGAACATCAGGCTGAAATCGCCGGGAATCTCGGTCTCAAGACGGCGAAGGAGACCGTGTGGAAGCTCGTCCCTGATTTTCCGGTCGATCAAGCCGCCGCGCTGGCCTGGGACACCAGCATCCAGATCTTCGATGACGACGTCGATTCCGTCGCGCGCCAGATCGAGCGCGAGGGGAAGGTCACAAGACCCATTCTGATCGACGATTTGAGCGAAGAGCATACCTGGATGGAGGGGAGGCATCGCTCCATCGCTTCGGAGAAGTTGGGTCTGAAGACCATCCCCGCCTTGTACAGGATCGAGTGAATTCGTCACGGGAAATCTGATATCATTCTCAGCAGCCTCAAAGAGGGGTGATTCATGGAACGCAAAAAGTGCCCCCCAGGATTCCGCCGTCAAGGTCCCAAGTGCGTTCCCGTGAGGCCCACGGCAGTCCCCATGAACCGGCGCTTCTTTGGCGCTCCAGCGGGCGGGCCGACTAGCTCCCCGTGGTCCACGGGGCCCGCGGCGAAGAAAGCGACCTGCGTCCAGGCCCTGGTGAGCGCCTGCTTCAACATCTGCGCCCCGGTGCTCTGCGGATTCATCTCCGATCCTCCCGGATCCGTAATTCCAGGCAACGGCTCCGCCGTGTTTGGAACGGTGGGAGTTGGAGGGACGCTCTACAAGGGCGGCCTCATCTTCGCGGCCGACGCGACCGTCCAGGCGAAGTTCCGCGAGTTCACGACCGCTCCGGCGAACAAGCTTTACGCCGTGGTGGCATTCGACGCCGGCGGCATTGGCGTGGTGGGAGCGGTCCTTCTGGGATCCGGAGCGGCCCAGGTGACCGTGAACGGCACCCTTTTTGTGGGCACCTGGACTCCGACTCCAGGAGCCACCCACACCGTCCACGCCTACTCCCAGAACGGCGTGGGATTCCTCTTCATCGACGGCGTCCAGATCCCGCTGGTCCCGGGCGGGCCTTCCCCGATCACGTTCATGCCGAACACCTTCGGGTTTTCGGCTTTCAACACGGACATGGACTCGACCGCAGAGTTCTTTTCCGCCTTCGGGGCGAACGGCGTCTTCCCGCCGACCACGGTCTTCTGTTGCGGGTAAAAAGAGACCCCTACTTCGGGCTTTTCGGGCGACTGCAGTCGGCGCAAAGGGGCTTCCCGCCGGCGTCGGATGCGCCCGGGAATCCTTCGGCCATCTTCCCGCAGCTTGAGCACTCGTAGCAGCTTCTGATCACGGTGGATTTGTTGAGATCCGTCCCGGCGGGCACGGAAGCGACGCTCTCCTTGATCATGCGTTCCTGGAGCTTGGCGAGCTTGGTTTTGGCCTCGATCTCCGCCTCGGAAAGCCCCACGCGATACCGTCTCTGGCCTGATTTCTTGGGCTCCATCTTCTTCCTGCAGGCTCCGCAGATCGGCTCAAACTCCGTCGCGTGCTCGCAGTGGCCCAGGAACTTCTCGACCTTCCCGCCCTTGCTCATCTTCCAGGCGATCGTGATCCCCACGAGCGAGATCGGCCAGATGAAGACCGCCAGCACGGAGGTCGCGACGAAGATCAGCTTCCCGTTCTTTCCCCGCCAGGGCGGCAGGATCTTTCCCATCCGGACCCAGCGGACCTTGACGAGCGTGCCGAGTCCCTGGATCACGGATCCGAGCACCAGGTAGAAGCCGAGCAGATGGACAAAGGAGGTCGTCATGGATCACTCCGAAAGCAGGGCGTTGGCGTCGTCGAGCTCGTCCTGGAGCTTCCGGTCGAGCTTTCCCAGGAATCTCACCATCTTCCCGTAGCCTTTCACGCCCCGGTGCTGATCGGCGACGTTCTGGGAAGCCATCGACAGCGCCTCGAGCGCGACTGGGAGAAGCGACGGATCCTCGATCACGGCTTCGGAAACCATGCTGAAGAACTCTCGGCGGGTCATATCGTTCCTCCAATCTGTGCCGCGGCCTTCCACTGGGCTTCGATCTGGTCGGGCTTTCCGTCGGCGTTCCGCCAGCAGATGAGCTTCCGGATCATCATCGGATCCTTTCCCTCCTTCTGGCACTTGACCGAGATGACTAGGACGGCTTCCAGCTTCTTTCGGACTTTCGGATCTGGGTCGATCGAGTCGATCCATTCGCCGATGGTTTTCTCCTTGTCCCGCAAATCGTAGGTTTCGGCGATCCTCTTCAGGAGTGCATGGATCTCGAGCTCCGTGATCTGGAACGCCATCTGTCGGCTAGGCATTTTGGGCGTCCCACTCCTTCATGAGGATGTCGGCGATCTCGATCATGGTGTCGGTCTTCTTTTCGGTTCTCCCGGCGCCAAAGCCGTCGAATCCGGTGCCGTGCTCGAGGCTCCTCCGGATCCAGTCGGCAGTCTCGTGAAAATACGCGGCAAGACCCGGGGAGACCGGTCCCAGCTTCGCTGCCCACCCCTCGAGCAGCGGAATCTTCGCCGCCATCAGGCGGTTGTTCTGGGTATTTTTCACGCGTTCACCTTATCACATTCCGGATGCGGGGTCCCCTTCATTCTTCCCCGCCGGAGGCTTGCATCATTTGTAGTAGTCGCGCCCTAGAGCACTTTCATGTACCCGAGCCACGTCCCCAGGCGCTCCTTGGCGCGGTGGAAGACCGCTCGCGCGGCCCCGGGTCGGAGCTCCATTTTCTGCCCGATTTCCCTGAAGGAAAGGCGGTCGATGATCCTCATGAGAAACACCCGGCGCTGGCGCGGGGTGAGGCGCTGGAATTCCACGTCGAAGACCTGGAGGGCCTCCCGGGTGATGGCGTCCGCAAAGGCGCTCCGGGCGTTCCGGCGGCTCTGGTTCTCGAGCATCCTCTGGGTGGCTTTCCTGTCCCGGATAAAGTGGCGGCAGAGGTTCCGGGCAATCTGGAAGAGCCATGCCATGAAATTGGTGGGGCGGTCCACTTCCAGGCGCTCAAGAGCCCGGACCACGGCGTCCTCCGCAATGGCTTCCGCCGTGACGTGATCATAGACCATTTTCCAGCAGAACCTGGCCAGCTGTCCCCGCACCTTGGGGGTGACCGCCGCAAAGAAAAGCGCCTTCAGGTGCCAGCCGGCGCCGAGGAGGTCTCGGAAACGGTCGGCTGCTCGGCGGGTGGCGGCGTGGGCGCGCTCTCCGCGCTCCCTTCCTCCGCCGGCGGCGTAAAAGGGACGGAGGGCTCACCTCCGAGGCCCCTCAGTTTCTCGAGCGTCATGATGGTGCGGTCCAGTTCCGCGATTTCCGCCTCAAGCACCGACCGCTGGACCTTGAGGGCCTGGATCGAGATGTCGAGCGCCTTCCCGGTCCCCTGGGGCATCACCGCGCGCTGGGCGGGGGTTGTGAAGAGAGGATCCGCCGCGCTTTGCACCCCGCCTCCACCACCGGTACCCCCGTGGGCCCCCGCGCGCGAAGCGCGCTTTCGAGGAACGACCGGGATCCAGGGCTTCCCGTCACAGGAGGCGACGTGCTCCTCGAACTTCTTGCCGAGCCTGTAATAGGGCTTTCCACACTTTGAACACTTCCCTGCGGGGAGGACATCTCCGACAGCCGGGTCCGAGAAGTCCGGGGGAGCGATGGGAACGTGGGAGAAGCCCGGGAGCGCGGGCGAGGGAGTGCTTTCCACCCTTTGTTGCGAGCCCTCCGGGGAGGAGCCCAGGGGAAGCCGAGGTCCGGTGAAGTTTTCCCCGCACGAGCGGCACTGGAAGCGCTGGAGCTCTCCCTCCACGGCGAGCGCGGTGATCTCGAGGCGACGGCAGCGCGGGCAGGCGACGGTCAAGGTCATCCCCTCTCTTTCATCTGGATGGGCGCTTCTACCCCTTTTTATTCGACGGGGCAAGCCCCAGAAGCCCGATCGCGGGAACCTTCTCGAGGAAGGGCGAGAGCTTCTTTTCGCCGCCTTCGACGAGCTCGTGGAGGCGGTCGCGGAGGGCTTTTTCCATCTCGACGAGCTTGAGCAGCGCGAGCCACCGCTCGGGCGTGTAGTCCATGATCACCGGCTCGACGTCGCCGCTCCGGAACGAGCGGGGCTCCGAAGCCTGGGCCGCCGGCGGATAGACCTCGAGATCGTGATCGTAGACGAAACCCTTGTCGCCGGGCTTGGCGAAGGCCCAGTAGCGCCATTCGTAGCCGTCGCCGGAATGCTTCTTCGCCCGGAGCAGGCGCTCGAACTTCTGGCCGAGCACCTTCTGGGAACGGCCCATCCCGAACGTGTCGTCGGGACCGACCGCGATCACGGGCTCCCATTTGAGGGCCTTCTGCTCCTTGGCCCACTTCCTCACGTCCTCGCGGATCTTCTCGAGATCCTTCCCCTCCCAGTGCTCCCCGCTGTGGTAGGTGCCGTTTTCGCCGTCCTGGTGGATCTCGCTGAACTCGGCGCGGAAGACGCCGGTCTCCTTGTTGAGCACGACGTGGACGACGATCCCGCCTTCGAGCTTGATGTCGTCGAGGGAGATGTTGCCGGGTCTGTTTCGTCTGGCCATGTCCCGAGTATACAGCGTATACGCGGGAGGTCAAGCGTATTTCTTGGCCTTCTCGAGCTCCTCGTTGGCCGCGTCGAGCAGCAGGTCCGCCTCGAGGAACTTGCCGTCGTTCCCCGCCTTCACGCTCGAATGGAGATACCCCCGGGCGACCAGGATGTGGGCCTTGAAGAGGCGCATCTTTCGCCTCAGAAGGTAGGTTCCGACGAGGGAAACGAGGGAGATCAGGAACGAAAGAAGGGAGAGCGCGCTCATGGCAGGATTCCCTCCAGGAACTCGGAGTAGGTGACGGATTTCCCGGTCGGTCCGATGGGGCCCGCGATGAAGGTCCCGGCGCTCCGCTGGACCGTCCTCACGTCCTTCCGGCGCTTGCGGGCGGTGAAAGGCGTGTACTCGAGCTTGACGGCGCCGGTGCCCTTGCAGACGAGGCAGATCACGCCCACGCCCTCAGGCTCGGCCATTCCCCGGTAGATCCCCGTCGCGCCGCAGGACTCGCATTCCGCCTGGACGTGCGTTTTCTTGTTCGGTTCAGGCATCGTTCACCTCCAGTATCATTGTAGCCCTAGTAATGATGAAGCATCTCCCTCAGGAACTCCTCGCCGCAGCGCCTGCACTGGTAGCCCTCGACCGTGGTCACCCAGGAAGTGGCGCGGTCGTGAAACTTGAACCAGGAGTGATCGAGGATCCGGCAGAGGAACGCCTTCCACTTGCCCTTCCACGTCTTGGGCGGCTCCGGGATGATCCGGAGCTCGTCGCGGACGGTGCGGTGGATCCCGCGGGCCTGGGACTGTGAGACCGGGGGCGGGCTCATCGGATTCTCCTTAAAGGGCAGGACAGGATCCTGTGTGCTCTGCCTTGCAGCGATCGCAGTGGCGGGCCGGATTGCAGGGCCCCGTGTGGACCCAGCCGCAGGTGTCGCAGGTGACTTTTTCATTGGCGGGCTCGGTCTTGACCGTCACCTTTGGGCACTTCTCGGGATCCAGTTCATGCTCCGAGTTGCACGCGCCGCAGAGAAACCTGTCCTTTCGCTCCTGCCCCTCGATCCGCTCCTTGATCTCCTTGAGCTTCTGCCGGGCGGCCTCGTTGTTGGGCGGCGGCGGATCCTGGCTCCAGTTGGCCCAGCGCTTCACGTTCGGAACGAGTTTTCCGTGCTCGATCATCCAGTCCTTGTCCCGGCCCAGGCACTCCTCCACCATCTCCGGACAGCGCGTGCAGACCCACCGGGCAATGTAGATCCCCTTGTCGCCGATCTGGTGGTTGTGAGCGCAGTTGAAGCCGCGGCCGCTGGCGTTGGGGTCGTTTGAGGCGACGCAGCCGCAGATCTTGATCGCCACGTACTTCCTGTCGTGCCCGAACCATTTGCAAGGGCGCGTCTCCGGTCGCCGGCGCCACTCGAGGAGCTTGATCACCGCCATGAGGAAGCCCGTGAAGAGGGCCAGACAGATCGCAAGCTTGATCGCCATCTGGTCGGTCATTTTTTGGCCTCGTCCTGGAGATACGCGTCGAACGACACCGCGCAGGCTTCCGAGCACATGCAGGAAGACGGCGGATTGGCCGACTGGAAAACCTCCGAGCCGCAGTTCATGCACTTCCCGATCGGGAGTTCCCCGTGGATCTCCCGGTCGTACTCTTCGTAGACTCCGGACGCCCCCATGGCGAACTGAGAAACGGTGGGGTCGACGATCTCGCCTTCGGCCGTCTTGAGCCACCAGTGGCCCCGGACCCCGTCGACGGGCGAGGAATAGTAGCCCCGGCAAAGGACGAGCTCGGGGAACGCCTTCTGCATCTGGACCGCCCTCGCGTGGCAGAGCCCCGCCTGGACGCCCTGGCAATGCTCTTCGATCCAGGCGGCGTATTCGGATTTCATCGTCACTCCATGAAGTTGAGAATCGCTTCGGAGATCGTGACCGACCCGTCGTCCCAGGCGATCACGAAGCCCACGTCTTCGGGCCGGAGCGTCCGATGATCGAGAAAGATCATCCTGATCACGCCCTTCTTATCCATGACCTCGCGGACCGTCCCGACGCGGAGCTCTGGGGTGAGCTGGGTGATCCAGAAGGATTCCGGGATCATCCTGGAGAGCTTGAAGATGAATCGTTCCTGGCCGGGGGTCATGGTAAACTCTGCGGGGTCGGTCATGGATGCGTCCCTTCGGATTCCTGCTCGGACTCCTCTTCGCCGGAAAACTTCTCGTCAATCAGGTAGGACTTGCTGACCCGGACCATCTTGACCTTGTAGCCCAGACCTTGAAGAGCCTGGGCAAGCTTCTCCGCGTCGGGCTTGCTGTGGACCGTGCCTTCCAGGATGTCGAAACAGTCCCCGCCGTGGGGGCGGTCGACTTCGTAGACTTTCTCGCCGACGACGCGGTACTCGATGTGAGGGGAGCGGGGTTGGTCGGTCATTTCTTCTCCCTCATCCGATCCAGCCGCGCGTTGGCCACCCGAAGGGCCTCTCGGACGCGCCGCGTCACCATCGAGCCGCTCGAACGAAGAAAGTAGCCGGTTTCCCTGAAGGGGGAGCCCGATTCGAGCGAGCAATGGGCGGTCCGATGACCAAATCCCATGCTGTGCGTGTGCCATCGCGCACAAAACGGGCACCAGACTTTCAGGCCTTCTCCGTCTTCGCACAGGTAGGCCAGCAGTACCGGTTTGTTTTTTCTCATAGTTTTTAATCCTCATTATCTTGGGCCAGTCGCCGGGCGGCGCCGAGGGGTGCTCATGGCAAGACTGAGTATACCGCGTATACGCAGCGGGTCAAGGCTTTCGAGATCCCTTGCATTCGATCGGGCAGCGGACCGACCGGGGCGCCATGAACTCCGTCTTGCACCAGGGGCACTTCCGGAGCCGAAAACGACCCCGAAACGTCGCCGGAACCGGGGTTTTGGAGGGGTTTTTACCCCTCCGATGCGACCGCTTCGCGGCTTGGGGCCTTGCCTCGAGCTCTTTTCTCTTCTCAGGCGGGAGGAGATGCTTGATGTCCTCGAACTTGAAGGGTCGGGGCATTCAACCTCGGAAATCCTCTTCGATCTTGATCTCGTACCCCTGCTTGCACAGATTGATCAGGCTCCGAGCGAAGCACACTGGGGCGAAGTCCGGAGAGAGGAGCAGGCCCGGCCCCTTTTCCGTGACCGGCTCCAGCTCGAAACGAAGCGTGACCGGGCCGGGCGCCCTGACGCCAGATTCGTAGAGCAGGCCTTCGAGCGACCCGGTGCCGCAGGTCTCCAGCCACGCCTTGGGGACAGTGACGATCATCTTCAGTTCCAGAAGACCAAGATCACGCTGGCGATCGCCATGGGCCATGAGATCCAGAGCGCAACGTCGAGCTCCCGGCAGAGCGGAGTCTGGTGATCCGTCCAGTCCTCCAGAGTGAACGCTCTTCCGTGCCACGGGTGCGCCGGCGGAAGGAACGGGATCAGAATCCTGGTGATGGCCCACGTCGGGATCGACCAAAAGTCTTTCATACGACCACCGCTCCACCAAGCTGCTTGTAGGCTCCGCATCGGCAGAAACGAACCGGCCTACCGCCAGGAATGTGGGTCAGCCGACCGAAACGGTGCTTGTGCGTGAGCCGGTTGGTCTGCTTGAGATGGGCCTTGAGGACGTGCGGCCGCGATCGCGTCGGACGATGGTGCTCGGGTTTCTCGAACTCGAGGTGATGATAGCGGTCCAGGACGCTGCGCTTGCGCTTTTTGGTAGCGTTCATCCTTTGGCCTCTCGACGCTTTCTGATGATCTCCTCCACGCGCTTCTCGACCATGGCGTCATATCGCTTCCGGGCCTCCGGGTCGTGGTTGTGGGTGCCGTTCCAGAAGTCCTCGTGCTCCTGGTCGGTCATGTCGTCGTTCCAGAGCCGGGAGATCAGCTTGCCGCCGACCTTTTCGTGGATCCAGTTCATGATCGCGATCCTGCGGCAGGCGACGGCGTTGTACTTGGGCGGCTCCGGATCCGGAAGCCCCTCGGGCCATTTCCAGCAGTTAAGGATATTGGACCAGTTGGCCAGGGTGACGTGGTCCTGCGCCTCGAGGGCTGCAAGATCTGCGGCGGTCAGTTTAATCGTCACGATCAGCTCCCAAGCTTCTTCTCGAACCGCTTCGGGGTCTGGGGCCTGGGCTTCTTCCCCGCCTGCAGGAGCAGTTGGCGCTGGAGGTCAGGAGGGAGGGAAGAAAGTGGAATACCCATTAGGTAAAATATTTCGTGCGAAGAATGCGGGACGTGGAGTTCCACTCGTCCATCGCCTCTTTATGGAGACGCCGCGCTTCGTCCAGACCATTCTGGGTGCGCTCCGCCTCGTCCAGATTCTTCTTGGCGACTTCTGCGGCCAGCTTCAGCCGCTGGAGCTCGTTGTAATCCTCCAGGCTCATCGGGGAGTTCTCTGGCAGCGGCATCTACGAGGCCTCCGACCCGGGTTCCAAGTCGTTCATGGTCCTCTATCTGTACCGGGAAAGCCTTTCCTCCTCGCGGAGGACTTCCGAGGGGACTTTGAGCCCCGCCTTCTTGATCAAGGTCACCGTCTCCTTGAAGGAAAGGGGAGTGGCGAACTGGCCGTGGAGGCTTTCCCACTGGCCGCTCAGGTTTCTTGCGTCATAGAAGTCCGACTGGGTGGCCTCCGGGATCGACATGGGGATTGGCGCCGGCGGCCTCTCGCCACGGTCATCCAGATTGAGCCCGGAGGTTTTGACGAGCATGTCGTAGAACCGCTCCCCCAAGAACCACCCTGGCTCGACCGAGAGGATCTCGTGGATCTGCCCGTCGTCCTCATCGAAGACGCCGTCGCCTTCGGCGGCGTCTTCTTTGGCCTCGCTATACCGGGGGTACACCGGATCAAAGGAGAAGTTCCTCTCCGAGAAATAGCACCCGCAGCCCTGGCACTGGTGGCGAAAGACGGGACTCGCACAGAAGCCGCAGCCGAAGCCGCTGACGTTGCTCTTCCCTATCCACTTCCGATCAGGCCAAGGCGGATCCTTGGGCGGGGTCAGCTCCTTGGGCGGCGAAGGGCATCTCACCGGGACCTTGTAACAGCAGAGGCACAGGGGCTTGGGCGGAACGATCCCGAACGGGCGGATGCTCCAGAAGAGGTGTCCGCACTTCGAGCAGGTCGCCTCGACGTCGCTGATCATCTTCAGCCCAAGCGGCGCGCCCGCGCTCGGACAGCGGTCCTGGGCGTTGTTCGGGGCTCCGGGATTCTTGAGGAGCCACTCCTGATAGGCCAGATCTGCGGGCGTGGCGTTCACAACTACTCCTCCATCTCGTCGGCCAGTTTGACGAGCGCGCCGAACGCAGCATCCTCCTTTGGAGTCCGCCGGGCCTTCTCGAGCGCCCGGACGCCGGAGACCAGGCGGGCGAGGCGGGCGGTGCATCCTTCGGTGACTTCACAGGTCCGGCCCGCCGGTGTCACGACGTAGGAATTGGTGGGCCGGATCCCGCCCGCGTCGATCTTCTCGACGAAGTTCACGTAGCCCCACTTCACGAGCTTGGAGAGCCACGCCGCGGCGATCTGTGAGCCGCGCGATTTGGCCGTGTCTTCCAGGCCCGCCTCGCGCGCGAGATCGACGGCGGTGAAGTGATGGGAGTCCCGAGGGGAGAGCTTTCGAGCCGCCTCGAGGACTCTGAACCAGGGTGGGGTGCCGGGGGTCGGGCGGGGCATCTGGTTCCCTCACTCAATTAAACATATATGTTTACAAGCGCGATCGCGCTCGTAAACATATGTTTCTGGGGGAATAATAGGCGCAAATCGCCCGATTGTCAATACATGATAACTATTACAATCGCGGGTGGGGGATGATATACTCCCGCCGATGGATGACCAAGGCCTCCAGGAGCCCTTCCAGCCTTCGAAGAGACGTCCCAGGGCTTCGGAGCCCACCCCAACCCCTTCGACGCAGCCTGGAGGCGCTGGCGAGGCCGCGCCCGGCTTCCGGATGGGTCGCATCGAAGCCGTCCACGTCCGGTCGAGCGGGGTCACCGTCCAGCTGTTCCACGGATCCGCGCGCGGCCACTCCCTCGCCCCGATCGACCTCTTTCCGTCGGTGAAATGGGCCGAGGAGAACATCGGGCGCTGGGTCGTGCTCGGAGACCGCCCCGGCGCCGCCAAGCTTGTCCCCGGACCCAACGAGATCATCAGCCACGCCGTCGACCCGAAAACCAACGAGCTCGTACTCCGCTGCGTGCTCTGCAAGGCCGAGATGGGACGCCTGCCCAAAAGCATCACCAAGAAGGGGCCCCGCACGATCATCGACCAGGTGAAACTTATCCTCCAGGCCCACCTCCCGAACTTCCACCCCGAGATCATGGAAGCCGTCAAATAAGCCGGGTTTTTTCGACGAAAGGAGCCCCATGGACGACCCCACGGAGACCTTGACCGAGGAGAACTTCTCCTTCCCCAAGTACATCGGCCTCCTCTACAGCCCCAAGAACGAGGCTTACGCGCTGGGTCTCGTCAAGCAGCTGCGCGTCTCCAAGATCGTCCCCGTCTATCTTGGTTTCGGAGATCGCGACCAGATCACGGTCTACGAGTACGAGGTCAAGGTCCCCTCCGTCCAGGCGGTTTTGCTTCGGAGCGCATGGCTGAGGCCGAAGGGATCCCTGGATCAGCTTTCGAATCTCGCGGTCCAGGTGCTGGTTGACGGGCACATCGTTCACGAGCAGCCCCTGGAGCATCACCTCAGAATTGGACCTGAGGTGCCCCTCCAGAAGAATGCGAGCTGGAACCACAACGCCATTGAACTCGACGACAAGGGCCAGGCCCTTCCCGAGAAGCACTACGGGGTTTTTTGCCCCAATGAGACGCTCGTCCAGATCCGGGTGGTAAAGCGCAAGCGAGGCGTGGTGGAGTTCCAGGCCCGCTGCGGTCTCACCGCGGCGCTCTACTCGACCCGTTCGGGGGACATCTCCGCATGAGCGGCGACCGACGCGGTCTCGTCCCGATCCAGAAGCCCAAGCCCGGCGCGATCGCCGTCGTACAGCCCGCCGTGGAAGCCGGGAAGGCGTTCCTGTCGAAGAACACGATCCGCGCCTACACCCGGGACTGGCTGGACTTTTTCAAGGTCGAACGGCTCGATCAGGTGACCGTGCCGATGGCGATGGGCGTGAAGCCCGACCACGTCGCCGACTTCCGGGACGAGTGCCTCGCCAAGGGCTTGGGGCCGGGGACCGTGAACCGGAAGCTTTCTTCCGTCCGGGCTTTCTTCGATCAGCTGATCCTCCGGGGCCTGATGTCGATCAATCCCGCCCACCCGAAGCTTGTGCGGCCCCCCAAGCGCGGCACGGTCCAGAAAATGGAGGCGCTCTCAGCCGCCGAAGCCAAAAGCTTCCTCCAGGCGATCGACCGGACCACCAAAATCGGCCGGCGGGACTACGCCGTCATCATGGTGGACCTGCACATGGGTCTGCGACGGTCCGAGGCGCTCGGGATTCGCGCCGAGCAGTTCCGCACCGTCGACGGGAAGGCCTGCATCGTCTTCCGATCCAAGGGCGAGAAGGAACGCATCATCTGGGTGAACCGGGATCTCGAGGAGGCCCTCGCCGTCTACGCCAAGGACCGAGGGGACGCCCCGGGATGGCTTTTCCCTGGTCGAAACCCCAAGAAGCACCTCTCCGGGGATCAGTTCTGGAGAATCGTCCAGAGCTACCTCGAGAAGGCCGGGATTACGAAGAAGGTCGGCACTCACGGGCTCCGCGCGACGTTCATCACCCACAACCTGCTCAAAGGGACGCCGATCGACCAGATCCAGAAGACCGTCGGTCACGCCCGCGGCGAGACCACGCTCGGATACGCCAGGGACCTCGAGATGATCAAGAGCCGGGCGCCTGAGGCGATGGAGGGAATGAACGCGGACGGGCCAAGGGAGGGGAAGTGACCGACGAACGAATCTGCCGCTGGTGCTTCTCCGAGCTGCCTGAAGACTCCGAATCCCTCTGCCCGTCCTGCGCGGAGAAGGAAACGCTCCTCAAGGAAGGCCTCGCCACCGGTCCCGAGGAGTTCGGGAAAGAGGATTTCGACCGGTTCCTTTGGAAGCTCGCGGCCTACGCAATAAAAGTGATGGAGCACCCGGAGGGCGGAACGCCCTGGACGATCGGACACATGCGGGACAGCCTGATGCTGGCGGTCCTGCAGGCGCTGCCGATGGACCACGTTTCCATGAGCTTCAAATTCAGCCCCGACCGAAAGCCCGGAGACCCTCCCAAGGACGTGGCCTATACGATCAAAAAACCGATCCCCAGGATCCTGCTCTTCAAGACCGTCGAGCGGCTGGGAATCTGGTCCCTCACCGAGAAGGACGAGCCCGACAACTTTGCGGGAGCCTGAAAACGTCGGATTTAATCGGAGAAAGCCATGCTGAGCGACTTCTTCTGCACCATTGTCCTCTTCGGCTTCTTCGGTTTCCTGATCTACTCGATTTTGACGCAGCCCAAGAGGACGCCCCGGATCCCTGAGACGCCCGCGGCCCCGCCGGCTCCTCCTCCCCCGCCAAGCCCCGTCCAGGTCTGCTGCGTGATCTGCGACACGCCCGCTCGGACGGTCTCGCGCGAGGAATATCTCAAGCTCGAGGGCCCGGTCTACTGCTACTCGTGCCTCTGCGTGATCGAGGCTTACAAGGCAAGGACCCAGAGATCTTGACGGTCCGGCGTTCATCGACCCAGAAGCAAAGCTGGAGCTTTAATGGGGAATCTCGGAAAGGTCGATCTCCGCGGCATCCACGAACGGACCGCTATCGAAATCCTGTTCGACGGGGGGCCGCTTTGCGTGGCGAACGCCTGGGACTGGACCGAGAACCGAATCCGCCGGGACCTCTTCCGAATCTACCACAAGAAGCTTGGATTCTCGCTTGGACCATTCTACGTCTCGATTCCGCTTGCCGAAGCCGGGATGAAGAAGGCGATCAAGCTCGGCAAGCACCTCTGGGAGGAAGATGCCCACTGGTTTTCCGAGCAAAAATGGCTCCACAAGTGGGTTGACGAGCAGCTCGGCAAGCCCGAAGATCTGGTGGGAGGACACTGGGCCCCGGATCCGGAGGAGGAAAAGCAGCCGTGACCTATCTCTGCATTGCGCTTTGCGTCGTCACCGGCGCCGTGGCGTTCGTGGTTGGATTCATCGTCGGATCCAAGTTCACGAAGGGCTATCTCAAGGAGAATGGGCTCCTGCTCGAGACGCCGGCGCCGAAGTCCTGCGGAGAAGGCTGCGGTTGCTCAAAAAACCCAGGTTCTGGAGGGGGAAAATGACCGTCGACGAGCTCCTGGCGAAGGTGAATGACGGTTGGGGCTGGGCCACGATCGAACTCACCCGCACCGGGAAGGCCAACAAGTGGTTCGCCTTCCTGCAGTGCGTCGAGGTCTACGAAGAACACAAAGAAGTCGAGCAGATCTTTCGCCAGGCCGATCGCGCGAGCGACGCGCTCAAGGATCTGGTCGAATGGCTCCGGGGAAAAACCGTCCGCCACCGGGGCTCGAACGGCGGCGCTCCGGGCAACCTCGTCAAAGTCCCCAAGGATCTAAAGCACCTCGAGATCTCCTGACCTAAAAGCACTCCAGTCCGCTCCCGTTTCGCGTTAAGATACCTCAAACGGGAGGAGACGATGGCCAAAGACAAGATCAAGCAGATGGAGTTCGTGCTCGATGATCTCGAGCGCCCCGCCAGGAAGATGTTCGGAATCGCCTGGCTCGAGAATGGGCAGCTGCTCCTCAAGCTCGAGGGCCACGGCAACCAGAGCGAGGAAGGGGGCCCCATCATGGCCGTCCAACTCGATCATGGCATCGCCCGCCTGATCGTCTTCCGGGACATCAACAGCGAGGAACCCACCGAATCGCTCGACCTCGACGGCGCACTCGAGAAGGCCCGGGACTAGTCCATGGACGTCGACTGGCTGTCGCAATGGGGCAACTACATCGTCAGCCACCGGACTCCAGCAAACTGGAAGGAGTACGGCCGGGAAGGCGGCGAGATGCTCGCCAAAAACGAATGGGATGAGTTCCTTTTCTATCGGGACCCTCACGATCTGGCGCTCACTCCGAAAGCCGTCGCCGAGAAGGCTGACAAACTTGCCGAGCAGACCGTCGACGACTTCCGGCTCTACGGGATCCAGATGTGGGAGCAGTACAGGGATCAGCACCACGGGACGTCGGCAGAACGGAAGATCTGGGTGAGCGCGTTCATCAAGGCATACACCGAGACGATGGACGCCCAGGTCGACGCGCTTATCCCCGACAAGCTCATGAAGAACCTGGACCTCTTCTGCACTCTCCTCTCCTGGATGCGCCTTGAAATGGACCACGGAGACGGCCGCGGGGAAACCTATGGGCTGCGCCTCTCAGGAAAGAAGAAGCCAGAACCAGAAAAGCCTCAGAAGCCAAAATACCGCCCCACCCGGAAGGAGCTTCATGCCGCCGCCATCGCTTTCGCCAAGCGAAAGGTCCAGAGCGAGTGGAACCGATTCGTGACAAGGAAGAGCGACGGGGCTGGGTTCCGGAGCGGCATGCTCCATCACGAAATCAGCTTCAGGCACGACGAGGAGTGGGACGTTTCGGATCTCGACCGGGACTACTTCAATGAGATCGTGGTCGACACCTTCCAGGAGGAGCTTGGAAAGAAGGCCCTCGAGCTCGCTCCAGCATCCGCCTGGAAGAACTCCTACCTGATCTGCACCCTCTACGACCAGATGCTCGCCCAGGGCCTGGTTAAAACGAAGGCAGATGAGCATCACCGTGGGTTCTGGAGGAAAAAGAGCAGGGAAGACTACACGAAAGGCCGTGAGATCGCGGAGTGGAAGAGGTTTGAGACCGACAGGATCCGGAAGGAGCTGGAGAGGGAAGCCAAGCGCGAGGAGAAAGCAGCCTCCAAGAAGGGCGGCGCCAAGATGTCCGGCCCAGCGGACTCCGATGAAGCCCTCGTCATCGTCCACCTCTCGAGCCTGGATTCCTACACCCATTCCGCCAAGGAAGCCGGCGACGAATCCCTCGGAGATCTCCTGGCCGACGCCTTGATCGTGGAGATCAAGAAGCACCAAGGGCCGGTCTACATCGTCGACCAGGGGTGGGAACCTGATCGCTCAGAATCAAGGCCCAGGATCCGGGTCCTGAACAGTCTCCACCGGAAGGTCACCTGGATCCATTTCGACGAAGCCGAACAGGATTGGGGAGAATTCGAGCGCGACGTCGTCAAGATCCTGAAGCGCGACGGGGTCCAGAAGGTGGTTCTCGCCGGCGTCTGGTTCCGGAAGGATCTTTCGAGCGGATGCGTCACCGAGGCCTATTTCATCCTCTCCAGGCACTTCGAAACCCGGGTCAACGACAGGATCTGCGGCCTCGAGGAAGACATCGACGAGTTGATCGAGGGGTAGCTACTCTTCCTCGGGCCAGGAGACGTCCTGGGCCTCCATCTCCTCGATCTCTGAAACCGACGCCACGACATCGTCGGTCGTTCCTTCGGGAAGTGGACGCAGAGAGATCTCGTCTCGGACCAGCGGCAGTGTGTGGAGCATCATGGCCTGCTGGAGGCAGAGAATGTTTTTCCCCTGATCAAGCTTCTTCCATGTCTCCGGATCGTCGCAGAAGCCTTCGATCTCGGATAGATGGATCGGTTGCTCGAGAACGTAATCTTCCCCGTTCTCGGACCACTCCCCAGGCGGAAGCTTCCCACCGGTCTTCTCGATCGCCTTCACGAGGTCGACGCCGAGCACCCAGGTGAGCGGAAGCGTGTAGGACTTCTGGACCGCCGCTGGCAGGAGCGCCTCCGGCGTCCGGAGATATGGAACCGGCGTGAACATCTGGATCAGAACTAGCTTGTCCTTGGCCCTCTCGACGTCCTCGAATCCAAGAACGACGCCAGGAAGGCCGCCTTCGTCGATTTCAACCAGTTGCCCTGGCTCCGGATCCTCGATGACGACGTCCTTTGAAGGGAACGTGTAGCAGAAAACGTTCTGGTCGACGTCGATGCATCCGCGATCGACGAGATCCCGGAAGACCGCGTCGGCGTGACTTACCTTATCCCCGGCCTCGAGGCGCTCCCGGAGATCCGGCGCGATCGGCGGGAAGGAGGCGGTGCCCTTCACGAACTTCTTCCGCCATTCGATCATCGTCATGGGCTTGTCGGAAACGCCCATCTTTCTCAGGAAGGGCCCGATGGGAATTGGCTCGTCGGCTCTCACCTTGTAGAAGATGAACCCGCCGCGTTCAGGCCGGATCTGGAGCTCGATCACTCCCGTAACGAAGAGAGGGACGGAGACGCGGTAGCCCACGACTGAATGCTCTCGCACTCTTCTCCGGAGATCTCCTGGGTTCCACTTAGGCATCCTTGCGAACTCCCATCTCCTTCAGGATCTTCCAGATGGATTTTTCCGGATCATTCGAGATGACCGCGTTCGGATACGTCTTCTCCTTCTTCTTTTTCGCGCCCGGATGGTTCCCGATCACGACACGGATCTCGCCTTCGCTCATCCCGGAGTAGCCATGAATATCCGAAGCGCCCATCAGGACAAGCTCACGAATCTCCTCGGGAAGCTCCTCGAATTCGCCTCCCTGCTCCTGATGCAGCGTCCAGGCGCCCCACGCTTCCAGGATCTTCGGTCCCAGGATCGGCTCCGGAACCCAGAAGAGGTACCCGGGCTTCGGAGGCGGAACGAAGGGCACGGAAATCCAGCGCTTTCTCCCTTCTGGAGCTTTGTGGGGAGGAGATTCTTCGTAGAAACGTCCCGCGCTTTCAACGGAACGCTTGAGATTTTCTTCGGTGACGTGAAGGCTTCCTCGCTCGACGAAGAACACACCTTTGTCTCCGGTGGCGCTCTCCATGTCGATCACTTCAATCGCCGAGTTGTCTTCTGGGTCAAACCAGAGACCGCCATAGCTGACGTTCCGGTCGGCGTAGAGTTCGTAGAACACCTACCGCCTCCGCCTGCGCTCGCGTCTTTCGTGCTCGCGCCGTTCCCGCTCGTAAATCTCTTTCATCGAGACATTCGTGAACTTGATGGCGTTCCGGAGCTCAGCGAGAATCGACTCGGATTCCCCGGAAGGCGGCTCAACCTCCCACCTTTTCCTGCTCGTCACGGGCTCCTTCCCGGAGATCTCTTTGTAGAGTTCGGAGAGCGCCTCATCGACCATCTGAGGAAAATAGCCGTGGATATTCTGGTCCCGCTCACCCTGCTTTTCGTAGACGCCGCCCAGATAAGCTTTCCCGTCAATTTTCCGTCCGTCGATAATGGTCTCGGCGCTCACCGTCACGTCGTGAGCGACATAACCTTCAAGCCCTGGATCCGGACCGTCGCCGTCCCAGACATAGTGCAGATCCTCTTCCCAAGAGACGTCGATCGCGACGTGCGGAGCGATCTTGGCGAGGCCCGAGACGATGCCTTCTGGAGTCGTCGCGAAGAGGCGTTTTCCGACGGCCATCAGGACCCTCTCCTCAGTCTTTTCGCCGAAGATCCCAGTGCTTCTTCCCGGAGTTCTCGTCCACCCACGTCTCCAGTTTTGGAATGAGCTCTTGGACCGTGGGAGCCTGCACGATGAGAGGGCTGTATTCGTTGAACGAAGGACGCTCTCCTGGGGAAGATCTCGGGACCGAAAGAAGAGCGCCGGCTGGGAACTCCTCGTGATACCCCTGCCGATCATCAAGAGCGAAAGGCTCTACGATCGGGCCGTAGAACTTCTTGTCGTCGGAGTACCAGTAGAGCGCCTTGCTCCTGGGATCGGCTTCGACGTGGACCTTCATGACATCCTCATTGTACAGGACGCCCATGAAACAGAAAGGGTTTCTCTTGCTGCCGGGGGGAGCTATAATCAGGCGATCGGAGGATTTCCATGAACATCATCGCGCGGAACGCCCTCTCCCCCTGGGCCGGCGGATTCCAGCACAAAGGCATGACCTTCCGCCCGGCGACGCTTCGGCCCATGACTCCAATCCGAATGGGACAGGCCGCGGGAGCCGTGAACCAGGCCACGCGCGATCAAACGCTCACCGTGCTCAACGACGCCTTCCAGAAGGGCGCGGCGATCGACTCCTGGCGCTCCGAGAACCCGGACTGGCAGATGGCCATGCAGAAGGACGGCGATGAGGTCGCGCGCCTGGCAACCGCGTCGGCACCTCTTCTGGCCACCGCCCAGAAGGTCCAGAAAGCCCTTCAGAGCCCCGACCCGGCAGCCTGGACCGTCACCCAGCAGGAAATCACCGACGCAACCACCTGGGCCACCAACATCAATGCGATGTACGGCCTGATCGCCAAGCACAGCACCACGCTGCGCCCCGTAACGTCAACGACCCCGGGAGCCACCCCAGGAACCACGCCCGGAGCCACAGCGGCGAAGACGGATTACACGATCCCGATCGCCATCGGCGCCGGCGCTTTGCTCCTGGGGCTTCTCTTCTGGAAGACCCGCAGCGCCAACTAGGGCTATGAAGCTCTGGACGACCATCGAGTTCGAGAAGCTTCCAGGAATCCTCAAGAACGGATTCGACAATCCCTACGCCGCGGAGATCGTCTTCTCGAACAACCCGGAAATTGAAGCTGATCACGCCATGTCCATGCAAGGGGAGCTCGCCTTCATCGAAGCGGACGTCCCCGACGACAAGCTGGACTTCTATTTCATGGATTGCATCGGGATGTGGGGCGACGACCTCTCGAACATGGAAACGGACCTGGACTATTTGATCGAGGAAGGCGCCCACAAAAAGGAAATCGACCATCTCAGGAAGTTGATCAAGAAGGGTTCCGAGGTAAGGACGGTAACCGATGGGCTCGATGTTTTCGGATACGCCTGCCTGGGAAACGTCATTCCCCCAGAGATGCTCAAGCTTCTGGATCCGGAGAAGATGATCGAAGCCGTCCACACCGGAGACGAGAACGCCATCGCCAATGCGATCGAGACCTCGGAAGCGACCCCATTCAAGTCCCTGAATGCGGCTTTCTGGGTGTGGCTGATCACGATCATGAGCCAGATCTTCGGCGCCGGCTACGGAATGCAAGCGAGCGAAACCGAGGAGATCGTCAGGGGAGAGGCCGAGCAAGCCGAGGAGATCCGGAAAGCCGCCGCAAAAAGACCCCGAAAGAAGCGAAAGAGAAAAACGCCTGCCAAGGCTAAGGGCGAGTAATCTCCTCGAGCATCACGTCGAAGTACTTATCGCGGATCCGCCGATACGTGTTCTGGAAGTCCGCCCCGTGATCCGAATGGTCGATGTGGTCCGGGCCCAGGAGAACGTGCGCGGTCTCATGGAGGACCGTGTCGGCAACAGCTTCTCCAGGCCTCTGAACGGCAACCCGCATCACGACTTGGCCGCTCTCGTCAAGAAGCGACGTCCCGAAAGTCGAATCGAAGAATGCCGGTGCCGTGACGGTGCGTACTTCAGCCACGGGAATTGGTCCTCCCTCGAGAGTGATGATCATATTCGCCGTGTCGAGGATTCGTTTCCGGAGGGTAAGCTCGTCGAGCATCAGCCCTGCGCGGCCTCTCTCAGGCGCGTCAGAAGCGTCTCCCGGCGATCGCGGAGCTCGGCGGTGAGCTCGCCGGCGGCGGCTTGATCCTTCTCGAGCTGGATGAACTCGCAGGCCAGATCGTACTCCTGGACGTTGATCGCCCGGAGCGCGGCCGCGAGGTTATGGTCGTTCGCGTCCTCCATCATGTCGGCCGAGAAGTCTGCGATCGCCGGAGCGTCCCAGTCGAGCTGCATCGCCACATCCTGGGGTTTGATCTTTTTCGCCATAACCCCTCCTTAGCGGGACCGCTCCATGGCACGCTTGGTCAGGATCGCGTTCCACTCCTGGGGTAGGTCGATGTACACGATGTGGACGGCGGGATTGATCGACTCCCAATGGACGTTGCCCCAGCCTTCATCCGTCAGGATCTTCTGGACCTTTTCCCACTTTCTATTGTCGGCTGCAGAGCGATAAGGATCGTCGACCCATCCGTATTCGGTGCCCACCACGACAACGCGCGGATCCGGGTCGTGCCAGCCCTGCTTGACGCTGTCGAGTCCCCAGCTGGGGCGCACGGACGAGAGGTGCTCTTCCTTCGCCGGGGGACCATAGACTTTGACGAAGGCGTCCTGGACCGCTGCGGTGAAGGCTTGGGCGAATTCTTCGATCTTGGTCATGGCTAATACCCAGAACCGGTCGGCGCAGTCCCCGTTGCCGCGCTCGGGCCGGTGATCAGGAGCGAGAGCGGGACGAGAAGCGCCTCGTGGATCGCCAGGAACGTCAGCGCTTGGTCGACCGGAGATCCGGTGATGTACCGGTATCCAAGGATCAGGTTGGCGACCGTGCCGATCGTAAATGCGCGGGCGAGATTTGATCCCTTGACTACGTAGTCCGAAACGATACGGCCCGTCAGAAGGGCTGGAATCGTCCAGATCAGCTTGTTCCCGTAGTAGTTTGGCGGCGTCTTCTTCCCTTCGATGTTGGGAAAGACCTGATGGAGAAGAAGGTCGCCGGCGGCGAAGGCGCCCGTCACCAGGAAGAAGTTCCCGGCCTCCTTGAGCTCTGGGAGACGTTCCTTGATCTCGGTTGCGATGTTCGCGCCCAAACGCGCTGGGGCCCATGGCCGCGGCGCCGCGGGCGTGTAGGAGAAGGGATTCCTGCTCTTTGCTGGGGGCGGGAGCGCAATCGTTTTCATCGAACCTCCCTTTGGCTGCCTAAATATTCTATCGGGGGATTGGGGATTTTAACAGTCCAGCGTCTTGATCCGCTGCGGAACCTTCCGCTCCCCATCTTCCTCGAGGTAGCCGATAAGCTCCTGGAGGGAATGGAACCTGACTTCATCGCCATTCCTAAGCGTACAGCCGACCGAGTCGGGTTCTGGATCCGCCAGCGGAACGATGTTGTACTCCGAGCAGAGAGGGAAGATCATCTGGTACTCTTCGTCGCCGTCGTGATAGACGCGCACGGCGCCGTCGGTCTGAAAGAGAACCGCGTTGTGGCCGTACTTTTTGCCGTAGGAGATGATGTTCCGGCTCCAACCTCCTGGAGCGCCGACGGCCTGGAAGGCAAATCCCCACACCGTGCTGTAGGGCGAGTTGTCCGGATCGAGGTTCGTTCTGCAGTCGGCGATCTTCTTCTCCTTCGCCCAGGTCGAGAGATGAAGGCCGTAGAGTTCCGCGCCCTTCTCGAACGTGTCGAAGATGTCCTTCGTGAAATGGATTCCCCAGGTACCCGCTGGCATCCTCTGGGGCCAGCGGAACGTGAGGTAGGGAGCGGATCCGAATGGATCCTGCTCGACCCACGCGATCCCCTTCTCCTTGTCCCGAAGCCACTTCTCGTAGGATGCCAACTGCTCTGAGGTGAGGGATCCTGGATCGTCGTCCTCATGAACCTTGACGCCCGTTTCCTCTGCCCAGTCCTTGAAAAAGGAAATTGGAAAATCGAAAGGATCCAGGTCGATCGACAGGTAGTCGAAGAGGTACTTCTGGACCTTCCGAACCTTCTGGACTGGAGGCTTCTTCATCAGGGCATCATCCTTCGGTCGACGAACCCAAGAAGCTTCGTCGGCTGGGTGTGGAATCCGCACTGCTCGGTGTCGTTCACCTTCCAGCTGTGAAGGACGCTTGGAGAGATGTTGCCCTTGGAATCTATGTCATGTCCCTTCGGTTCGCCGGCACCGCGACGACGGTAGAGCGTCATGGCGTTTCCGCAGTCCGGGCAGCAGGCGTAGATCATGAGCCAGCGACATTTCTCGGCAACGCCGGCGGCGACGTATTCTGCCGTCCGGTCAACCCAGGCCCACTCTCCACGCTCGAGTTCGAAGGCATCCTTGATCAGGCCGTCGACGGCCTTGGCGGCGAGCTTGAACTCATACGCCCCGCTTTTTGGCATGAACTACCTCGGCGGGATGCAGAAGGTGACGAGACGCGTTCCCCTGGGCCGGTGCTTCTTCCGCCACGCCTCCGCACGGGCCTTCGTCTTGGCGGAAGAGGTCTTGATCTCGAAGGACTTGATCACGCCTTCTCGCCTGTTGAAGACAGACCAGTAGCAGTCCTTCACGACCTCACCATCCCATCCCGCGCGGCAGGAGAACGACGTCGCCGACGAGGTCCAGGCCCGTCATCTGGCTGGCCGTCGGGTTCGGAGGAAGTCCCATCGGATGACCGTCCTCATTCGCGATCAGGACCATGCTCTTGGGCAGCTTGACGCGCTCCACGTAGCCGCCCACCATGTCCTGGAGCTCCTTGAGCTCGAATCTCGTTCCCTTCGACGGAAGCACTGGGATGATCGTCCCGTCCACCTTGATCCACTGACCGACCTTCGCGGGCTTTACCATGTCAACCCTTTCGTATCCGCTTTGTCGTTCCGTTGGGGTCGATGAATTTTACGATATCGACGAATATTTGACCCTGAAAAGACGACACGCTGTCCGGGCCAACGATGCGGGCGGCCTTCTCGGCAAAGGTCTGTTTGTCCTGGACAGACTTGAAGCCGTGGAAATGCGCTGATCGGTCGGACGTCGAAACGTCCTCGGCATCGAACTGCTCGGCCAGTTCCCGAAGCAGCCGGTATTCCGCACTCACGACCGGCCTCTTCTTTCGCATCGAAGCCCTTTGATACTTCACCGACGTCGCTTCCCGGCACGTTAGGCCGGACAACGCCGGGGAGGATTCTCCAATGATTGTACCTGGATCTGGACAACCCTTCACTAGCTTCTGGTGATGTAGAAGATGTGCTCAATGCCGTACTGGGTCGCGATCCTAAAGCCTGGACTCGCTCATTGTGCGACCAGCTGCTTCAGGAAATCGAGCTGCCCGGAAGTCTCGGCATTGTAGAGCAGGGTCGGTTTTTCAGTCGCCACCCACTTCTCGGAGGCCCACCTCGAAAAGAACTCCCAGTCGTGAGCGTATCCGGCCTGGATCCGGTCCTTCCACCAGCCGTACTTCCGGATAAGCGACTTCTTGTGGAGGACGCAGGATGTGTCGATCGAACCGCGCTTGGGCCCTTGGAAAATGAGATCCTTCCCGAGCGTCCGCATCGACGAGAAGGCATAGGCCGAATCGGTCGAGCGGAGCGCCGCATAGAGGCTCGAGATATGGTCCGGAGCCCACTCGTTGTCATCGTCCAGGTAGGCGATGAGTTCTGCGGAGGCGAACATGATCCCGTAGTTCCTGGGGACGGCTCCGCCGGCGCCGTGGTTCTTGGGGAGATTGATCCATCGAACGGCCGGGTTTTCGATCTTGAGGGATGGGCAGGCATCCCCGATTACGACGACCTCAAGATTCGGGTAGTCCTGGGCAAAGGCGGAAGCGATCGCCTTCTCGAGCAGTTCCTTCCGGTCGTAAGTCGCGATCACGGTCGAAACGAGCGGGCCGCAATGGATCTTGGCGATCCGATCGTCGTCCATGTGATCGTAGTCCAGGATCGGCCACTCCTGCGTCCAGCGGGCCTTGTACGAGGGGTCCGTAAAGTACGGCTCCTCTTTCATGAGCCTCTCGTAGAGACCGGAGGATTTTCCACGGCGCTCCTGGTCGTGCAGCGAGATGACGTGCTCGATCAGGGCATTCTTCACCATGGCCTGCCGCTTGGAGCCGATCACCTTCTCGTGAACCTTGAAGACCCAGAGGATCTGAGGCAACGCCCGGAAGGCAAATGCCTTCGGAACGAAGGCTTTCCTTGCACCGTCTGGATAGACGGCATCGAGCGGAGCAAGAAGGATATCCGCCGAGGTCTTCGAAAGAAGGGCCTCGAGATGTTCGATGGCATGAGCGTCGAGCCTTTCGTCCGGATCCATCATGATGATCCAGTCGGCGCCTTCCCTGAACCTTTGAAGCGCAAGGTTCCTAGCGTCGCAGAAGTTCTCAAACGGACCGCTCTCGATCCGAACTCCGATGTCTCTGGCGATCTCTCGCGTCCGGTCGGTCGATCCGGTGTCAAGAAGGCACCAATCCCGGGTCACCTTCTCGAACTGCCGGAAGAAGCCTTCAATGGGACCGGCCTCGTCTTTGGCGATCGCGACCACGCGGATCCGGGGATGAAGCGTCTGGTATTTCAGGCGGTTCTCAGCGATCACCGCGTTCGGATCCAATCCAAGGGCCTTGAACGTGCTGTGACGCTCGTGGTCGACCCAGGTGCCGCCCACAATACGGGACTTCCATCCGCGCCGGGCGGCTTTCAGACAGAGGTCGTCGTCCTCCCAGGTGAGAAGGCGCGTATCGAACCCTCCAAGATCGAAGAACTTCGACTTCTCCATCATGAGGCATAGGCCCGTCACCATGTCGGGCCAAGTATCTCCCGATGGCGTCTGCTCCCGGGGGATATCTCCCTGAGGAGGTTTGGCTCGGTTGCAGTAAGGAGCGACGATCGGCGAATCGTCTCCCACGGCCTCGATCAGCTTGAACGGCGTCTGGTCCACGAACGCCGCGTCGTCGTTCAGGAAGCAGACGAGTTCCCGGGTGGCCTCCGTGGCGCCCAGGTTCGCGCCAGCGGCGAATCCGAGATTCTTCTCGAGGAGGACCACCTGATCGGACAGCTCCTGGAGCTTTGGATCCGGCTCGACGCCGTTGGCAACGAGAATGATCTCCGATCCCGGGGACCATGCCCGGACCGATTCCAGACAGCGGACGATCGCTGGATGCTGGGTGGCCTGCAGGATCACGTAGCTCACGTCGGTGGCTCCGCGCTGGCGCTGGGTTCCTTTCTGGGTGGTCTGCTTCGGATCGTACTTGTAGTGATAGAGAACCTTCTTGACCCTGGTCTGCTGCACGACGTCTTTTGAAGCCCGGACGGCCCATTCGAAATCCTCGTCGATCGCGGAACGATCTTTCCGGTAGAGGTGTCGCCTCGAGATCTCCGTCCGGTATGCCATGACGTGATTGGGAAGCCGGTAGTAGGCATCCGCGGCGTTCTGGTCCTTGTACTCGATCCCGTATTTGCAGATCTTTGGCTCCGGGTCGTATCCGTGGACCATGACGTCGAAGACGACGCAATGGGCATCCGGATTGAACCGGATCGCCTGCAGCAGCGCGTCCACGTAGTCCGGGTCCACCTCGTCGTCGTCATCCACGAAGGCGATGAATTTTCCCTTGGCCGCGGCGATCATGGAGTTGCGCTTCTCGGAGAGGTTCCTGGCCTTGTTGTCCAGGAAGCAGGAGATCTCGACGGGCTTCCCCTCGGCCTGAGAAAAAAGATCATCGAGGACCGAGACGAGCGACGTCTTCATCCGGGACGGGATCGCCGGGACCGCCACGGTGAGAAGAATCTCACCGCCGCCGGACTTTGGAGCCAGACGCTTTTTGTTGAACGCGTCGAACTCCCTGAAGTAGTGGTTCCGCCCGAGCGCCAGATGGTCCTGGATCGACTTGTTCCGAGTGAACGTGGTGTTCCCCCAGTTGTCCTTGATCCGGTAAAGGTAGAGCATCCGGTCCAGGTGAAGACATTTGGACTGGAGGAAGAACCTGGCGTAGAGATCCCAGTCGTCGGCAACGGGAAGGTTCGGATTGTAGCCGCCAAGCTCCCGGAACGTGGAGGCGCGGAAGGCCCGGACGTGATTGGGTCCGACGGTCAGGAAGTAGCCGAACTGATCCCAGTAGTTGGGCCCAAAGCGATCATAAATATTCGGGTTCAGGCACTCGAGCCACTTCTTCCCGCGATACTCCGTATCCCGATAGCGGTTCTTCCAGAAGTCGTCGTTGAATCTCTGGAAGCCTCCGCTTTCTAGAAAGTTCGAAGAGTTGGAGTAGATGAATCCGACGTCAGGATTCCCCTGGAAGGCTTTCACGAGCTCGGCGAGCGCGGTATCGACCAGGATGTCGTCGTGATCGAGCTCGACCAGATACTCTCCTCTCGACAGACGCGTCGCCTGATCCTTCACCGCGCCGATCTTCCCGATCGGGACTGCGCTCCGATATGGCCGGATCCGGGGATCCTCCTCGCTCGCCGAGGACAGCCTTTTCCAGGTCTCGTCGGTAGAAGCGTCGTCGATGACCACCCATTCCCAGTTCGTGTAGGTCTGATCGAGCAGCGACTGGTAGGCTTCCCGGAGATGATCGCCGGTGTTCTTCGTGCCCGTATAGACCGAGACGAGAGGGTTGTACTTCTGGTTCTCGGAGACCCCCCAGATGTTGAAGGAGTAGCACCCCTCCACCTGGCTTGAGACGTCCTCGCTCTTAGCTTTCGGATCGACGTGAATCCAGCGCTTCCTCCATTCGAAGGCGAAGTTGTTGAGAACTCCAGGGATGAAGCTCGAGGTCACGATCACGTCCGGACGGAAGGTGGCGATCGCCCCGACAAGGCCGGAGGCGCCGTCAAGATGCTTCACCTCATAGGGAAGCTTGAAGGGATGCCCTACGGTGAGGACTTTTATCCCGGCGGTCGGCATAGGTAGATGGGCGGATTATACGCCGTATACGCGGTATCCGCAAATGAATTCAGGGCGCGCCCGGTCCCTATGCGACCGGACGCGCCCCGGATAGGTCAGGACATCGCGGCCCATGCGGAATAGCTGTCGATCGCCTGCCCGAGGAAAACTGACTGAGGGCTGGGCGACGGCGTGAACGCGGCTGAAATCAGGGCGTGCTCGGATTCCATCTGCGCCTTGGTCATACCGAAGTAGGTCGTGTACGGCGGCTGGATGTCCTGGCATTCCGAGCCGCACAGAAGGCCGATGTTCCGGCCCACCTGGACAGCATAGTCGTACCACGGCTGAAAGAGAGAGATCTGTCCGGGACCATCCGGAACGTTGTCCTGGGCGTGGTTCCGATAGGCCCCAACAACCACCTGGTCGAAGTTGTCCATCAGGAACTCCCCGTCCTGAGCCGTCTTCCCCTGGTAGGGGAAAGCCGGCCGCTGGCCGGAGTTGTCCTTGAGGAAGAAGGCCGCGAAGCAGCCGATCGGAAGATCGAGCGTCTTGCGGATGTTCCGCCCGAGATCGCAGAGCTGCGGACAGACGACGGACGCCTGGAGCTGCGGATCGGTCCAATACTCCACGTCCAGGTGGAATCCGTCGAAGCGCTTCGTGATCGTGGGGGCGAGATCCTGGAACTTGAGCAGCGGGTAGATGATGTTCTTCTGGACCCACTGCTGATTTCCGCCCCAGTCGGTGTTGCCCGCGTAGGCGAAAACCTTGATCCCGGACAGGTGCATGTAATGGAGCGCGGTCTGCATCCGCGCAAGCTTCGTCGCGTTCCAGTTTGCCCCACCTAGATACGAGTAGATGTCCTGGAAGACGAGGTTTGCGCCATTGGCCGAAAGAAAATTGAGAACGGCCTGGAGCTTCTGGTCGGTGCTGATGTTGTCGGGATTCAGATAGTCGTAGACGGCGCGAAGCACATTGTTGTTTTGTGGAACAGGCGGATTAACTGGGGTTACTGCCATTGGAGAACCCTCCTCTCTTTGGAAATTAGCTTTCGGAAGAATTCTAGCATAAGCACGAGACTAATACTGGATCCACGAAAAGCCGGCGAACATCGTGGATGCCGTGACGACATCAGGTCGTTCGTTCAGAAATACGATCGCCGGACCTTCGACGAGGATCGGCACGGAGTACGCTCGCTGAAGATGGACCGTTCCGTGCCGGGTGGTGACATCGAGCGCTCGCTGAGGAAGAAGCGCGTTCACCGGGTTGATCGAGTTGAGCGTCATGCCGCCGGCGGCGACCGAAGCCGCCCCGTCGATGGCCAGGATGTTCGCCTTCTTTCCCAGCGGCACGTAGTGGTGGGCCCAGTAGGTCTGGTTGTCGCCGATGGCGATCGACCCTATGATGGTTCCGGCACCAGCGAGACCGGTTCGGAGCTCGATGGTGCCAAGATTCCCGCCGTTGGACCCGACTTCTACAACCTCCATCTTTTCGATGAGCGCGATGTTCGTGGCCACGGTGTTGACGCCGGTAGTTCCATTGAGCGTCACGGTCTCTTCAAAAGGCCCGTTCCCCGTGGCGTCGAAGTACGTGAGCTTTACTTTCCTGGCACCCGTGCCGGCAGCCGCATCGTTCACGTTCGTGCTTCTAAAGCTCCGTTGTGCGTTGTTCCCGGGCGGCGTGTATACGGTCGCGCGCACGGTCACGCTCGTGACCGCGGAAGTCCCGATGTAGCCGAACGAGCGACCGGAATTCTGACTGCTCAAGACCGATTGGCTAACTTCTGGCAATAAAGCCAGCGCGATGGCCTCGCCGGCATTCGTCACTGCCGTCGCTTGAGCTTGATAGTTGGTCGTGAAATCCGTGATGTCCGCAGGGTCAATTAGGAGGGCGCCCAGAGCCAGGTTCTGCGAAACAGCGTAGACCTGATAGGTCCCGTCCCCTTTTAGGGTGTATCCCATCCTGAAGGGTTTGACTGCAAACTGAGCTTTCAGGAAGGTCCAGCTTACCCACAGAACGTCATCTGCATTAAGGCTCATCAGTAAAGCTCCCGCCAATGCATGGCGCCGTATCCACTAAGATTGGCAAACGGGGTAATAACCATCGTCATCAGCTCAGGTGTGCCCGCAATATCAGAAGACACCAAGCGCTTGGATTCGACGACCTCTGACGCGGCTCTAGCTTGGCTGCTGAGAAATAGCGCAGCAATCCTTACTCCTCCGGTCAGCGTATTTCGTCCTGTTTCCATCTCCACCGCATCCGATACGCTCGTCACGACCGCAGTTCCGCCGGACAGCGTTCCGCCTCTATACAGTTCAAGCAGGGCACTCTGCCCTTGATCCGAAAGAAACTCGTATTGAGTCGCCTCGAAAGCGGCACGGTTGTAAGCTGTCTTCAGACGGATCGACATGACCGGCGTCGGCGTGGCGTTAGTAAAACTGCGTGACGGAAAAGTGGGCGGCAGCGCCGTGCTCGCCGCCCTTGTGATCCCTATCTGATCAAATCCCCCTTCCGCGAACACTGCAGCGCAGATCTGGAGCATGTCCGTCGGCGACGCGGATACCGCCGTGTTCTCGATTTCCCACCTAACCGGGAGCATCGGCATCGTCGTCCAGACGGTCGTGAGCACGTTAGCCGAAAGGAACTCGTGGCAGTATACGATCCTCCCGCCGATCAGGAATCCCATGCGGACGCGGCCGGCGCCAAGCCATGCGAAGTCGATGACGAAGACCTGCACCTTCGTCATGTCGATCGTGATGCCGCTGGGATTATTCGGAGGTCCCGACCCGTCAAGCCGGTCGATGTTCCAGGCGGACTGGGCGACGGCGTTATCCACGGGAGCGCCGGACACAAAAGTCCGACGAACGACGCGTAGTGCGGAACCATTCTGCTCGAAAAACACCCCGTTGTTCGTATCGAAGTAGCCGATACGCTGACGCACGTTCGCCTTGATCGCCCCCATGAGGCCGGTCATGAAGATAAGCTGGCTCCGGCCTGGCTGATAGGGAATATATGTCAGGCTCTGACGTACCACGCGGTCTCCAGAGGCCGTGGTCACGCTCAACCGCGTGGACGATTCATTCAGAAGATACGTGGCCGTGCCTGCCCCCGTCAGTTGCGTGGCAAAGAAATTGGGAGCGTTGTCAAAGACCTGCTTCGCGTCCCAGAGGCCGAAGGGCTGTCCATTCCGGAACCGGTCGAACGCGTCGGTGACGTTCTCGGCGCCTTCGATGAACGAGGAGCCTTTGTAGTTCGTGAGGAAGGCCTGCGCGTTTCCGTCGGCTCGGCGACCGCCGATGACTCGCATGAACTTTCCGGTCAGCGGAGCGAACTGAGCGAAAAGACGCTCTACGAGGGTTGTTCCCATACCTAGCTTGCCTCCGCGAAAACATCTTCTCCGCCGGTTTCGGCAGAAGTCAATCTGATGGAAAGCCTATCTCCCGCGACGATCGAAACCGAGATTGCCACCGTCTTCAGAGCGAACGCCAGATCTACTGGCGTCCAGGAGAGGATCGCCCCTCCGATCGGCGCTCCATTAAGTTCAAGCTGAACGGTCGTCGTACCGGCGCTTCCTGGAACGGCGCGCCGGCCGCTGAACGTCGTCAAGGTTTTTGCGCTCGATACAATCTCGCTCGCAGCGTTCAGGAATGGAATGTCAAAAGCGTCAAGTTCTTGGCCAATTTCGAATTGATAGACGGTGCCCTGCCCGCTGAAGGTCGCCCAGATAGCAGCTCCGGCGGTAGGATCGACGAGGAAGTACACGATGCCGGTCGCGGTGTTGATCCATATCGAGCCGACGGAATAAAACAGTGTACTGTCGTCGTTCGCCGTAGGCGGGACTATGGCGCTTAAATTATTCTTGACGTTGACGTTGTCGGTGACGTTGGTACTGAGTCCATCGTCCTTCTTGTAGAAAACTTCTCCGGTCGCTTCGTAGATGATGATAGATCCAGAAAGACAGTCGACGGCCGTCGTCCTTGGATCGGCATCGACCGTCAGGAGCAGCCTGTCGTTTCCAAGTTGCGTCGCGCCCGTGATCATCAACTCACCTGAATTACCGTATAGCAGGTGCGCCAGTTCACCGTGTCGGCAGCATCGCCTTCAACCGTTAGGATCACATCGTTTCCGGAGGTTGCAATATTGGCGTTCCATCCTCCGACTCCACCCGATTCTCGGGTAAACGGAGTGCCTACAGCACCTTCGATCGTCGCTCCACCTCCGCCGTCTCTGTAGGCAACAGCCTCACGCACATATCCAGCGCGGGAGGCGGGAGCATTCGTCTGCCGAGCCACGGTTTCCGCGCGAATGTAATAGACCGTATCGTCAGAAAGAGGGATTGTCGCGATCGTCGTGACCGTATTATCGGTCGTCGTGACGGTCGCACAGGTCTCGCTGCCGGCGCCTTGGAATCCCTGATTCCCCTGGTTCCCTTGATTGCCTTGATTCCCCTGATTTCCTTGGTTTCCCTGTGGCCCAGGGTTTGTTCCTTGGAATCCCTGGTTTCCTTGCGGTCCCTGGAACCCTTGATTCCCTTGGTTTCCTTGAGGGCCCTGCAGACCTTGCGGGCCAGCGTTTCCTTGGAACCCCTGATTCCCCTGGTTTCCCTGAGGTCCGATATTTCCTTGGAACCCTTGCTGCCCCTGAGGTCCGATATTTCCTTGGAATCCCTGGTTTCCTTGATTTCCCTGAGGGCCGATATTTCCCTGGAACCCTTGGTTCCCTTGATTGCCTTGCGGACCGATATCTCCCTGGAACCCTTGGTTCCCCTGATTCCCCTGCGGTCCTTCGTTCCCTTGGAATCCCTGCAGCCCCTGGTTTCCCTGATTGCCCTGTGGACCGACGTTTCCCTGATTTCCTTGGGCTCCCTGATTCCCCTGCAGCCCAGCATTTCCCTGGAATCCCTGATTACCCTGAGGCCCTTGGAGCCCTTGGCTCCCTTGATTGCCCTGGGGCCCTTCGTTCCCCTGGAATCCTTGATTGCCCTGATTCCCCTGAGGTCCGACATTCCCCTGGAATCCCTGATTCCCTTGTGGTCCCTGAACTCCCGCTTGGGACGGTCCCTGGAATCCCTGGTTCCCCTGGAACCCTTGGTTGCCCTGATTCCCCTGCGGTCCTTCGTTCCCCTGGAATCCCTGCAGCCCCTGGTTTCCCTGATTGCCCTGCGGACCGACGTTTCCCTGATTTCCTTGGGCTCCCTGAAGACCTTGTGGACCGAAATTCCCCTGATTTCCCTGTGGACCGACGTTGCCTTGATTTCCCTGAGCTCCCTGCAGGCCCTGCGGACCGAACGCGCCCTGATTTCCCTGAGGACCGAGAGCGCCCTGACTTCCTTGGTTCCCCTGCAATCCCTGTGGACCGGAAACTCCTTGAGGGCCTTGCGGCCCGATGTTTCCTTGAGGCCCGACGTTTCCCTGAGGACCCTGCGCTCCCTGATTTCCTTGAGGGCCCTGCGATCCGCCTCCGCCTCCAGCGGGACCTTGATTGCCCTGGTTGCCTTGATTTCCCTGAGCCCCGCTTCCTCCGCCTCCGGTGCCTGCCGGACCTTGAAAGCCGCGCTCGCCGCGGCCGCCGCCGCCGATGATCGCCGGTCCTTGGTAGCAACTAGACTGTTGAAAGCCGATGATGTCACGAAGGCGAACGGCGTCGTCGAGATCTTTGGGTGCGCCGAGCCGGCGGATCCGGCCCCACTTCATGTCTTTGTCGAGGTCGCTCATGGCGAACGACTACTTCTCTTTGACGACCATGTAGATCACTGCAGCGGTCGCGGCGAGAGCGGTGAAGATCGCAAACGGAAGAAGGAAGGAAAAGTCTGTTGATTTTTTCTCTTCCGCCTGAGCGAGCTGGATCTGTGCTGGGGATCTGTAGGTATGACCGAGCGAAGACTTGAGGGAAGCGACCGCCTCCTGCTGCCGACGGGCATTCTCCTGCTTCATGGAGAGCTCGCGCCGCATCATCTCGAGGCGCTTCTCTTCCATGTCCAGATACGCCCTCTGGGAATCTGCCTCGAGGGCCGCGCGATCGGCGGAAAGCTCCATCACCGAGAAGTCGCCGTCCGAAAAGCGGCGCATGTTCGCCATCGCTTCGGCGGTCAAGGTTTCGAGCCGACGAAGCGTTGCCAAGCCGCCCTGGGAAAGGTTAAGCGACTGTCCGGTCCTACCCGCCTCCTCGATCGCGTCGATCACGCCCGAGAAGCTTTCGCCCTGCATCACGGCGAAGATCTCGATCACGATCGTCTCGACGCCGGCCTGCCGCGCAACGTTGCGGTTGTTGTGGACGAAATTAAGAAGGAGCTCCGCCGTCGAAACGGAATTCCTGGCGGCTCCCAAAAGCTCCACCGTCCGGGCCGCGTCGAAGGTCGTAAGAGGGGAAGCCGGCCCTTGCATCTGAGCCTGCGTGGCTCTTGCAATCCCAGAAAGAGGGTATCGAGGAACGGCCGTATTCATCGGACTCCGATCCTGTCGGGGCAAAGGAGGCCTCTATGCACGATCGGCACCCCAATATTTGGAAGGCTCATAGAGAGTTTACAGGGGCAGAAAGCCGATTCCAATGGAAACCTGAAGTCGTGCCTCCAGGCCACCTCAGGGACAGCAGAATTCTGCCCCGTCTGGGATGTTCCCGTTCGCGAAGAAGATGCTGTCGAAGGAGCCCTTCCCGTCGGCCTCGTCGTTGTCCGTGATGATGATGTCCATGACGGAAGGGGTTCCGGTAACAGGCCCAGGGGCGAAAGGTATAAGCAGAATATTCACACCGTCCACCGTCAGGGTGAGGTTGCCCAGGCCATCATCCTTGAGGATGACCGAGTGCGTCGCCCCCTGCACCGGCGTCCATGTGAACGTATAGAGATTCGTCAGGTTTCCGGCAAAGCCAGTTCCATCACCCGTAAACTGGGCGAGAGCCACCGCGTTGCCGGCGCTGTCGAAGGCCCCGATGATATAGATTTTGTTGAAGGTCGGGGTAAAGTTGATCTCAGTGAACTGGAACCTCAACGTCCACGCTCCCGCCGGAGTCAGGACGGATTTTCTGATCTCGCCCTGAGGGAGGGACATGAAGAGTGGACCGCTCCCGAGGTAGACCTTCTGGTCCGCGAAGACAACGGTGCCTGGTGGAGTCTCCACGCTCCAGCCGACGTTTCCCGTGGTGAAGCAGTCGGCGAAGAGGTCGGCGGTGATGCACGCCGGAGTCGGAGGAGCTGGGGTCGGCGCTGGAGAAGGCGCGCCTCCCGCGCCGTTCGAAAATAGACCGCTTGCCGGGCCTCCCGTAGGACTGAACGCACTCCTCGAGACGGGCGCAACCCTTCGGTTCTCGACGACGAAGAAACACTGCTGCTTCGAAGGCGGCTGATTCCTGGACGGCAGCGGGCAGACCTTCCGGATCAGAGGACGGTTGGGACGGTTCTGCTTCCTATCCATCCCGATCCTCTTAATACGGACGCCGGACGAGCCTCACCTGCCCGAGCATCGCGCGGCCGCCCAGCGTCACGGGGACGCTGCTCGGCCCCATTCCGGCGGTGCCGAACGGCGCGCTGGGCGCCATCCCAAATCCGCCGAAAGCGCCGATAGGCCGCGCGCCACTGTAGGTGGCCGGAGGGAATTTCCCCTTCTCGACACAGAGAAGGCTTCCGCCCACATTGTAGAGCTCTTTTCCTGGGGGGCACTGAGCCTCCGGAGCGATGGGAATCTGGCCGAGAAACGGTCCATTGATCATATCTTCTTCCTTTCGATGTCCCATCGTGAAAGGCGTTGCCGCGGCGGGAGCCATGTTGATGATGCCGCCGTATCCTCCGAAGCGCTGAAGCGCGTTGGCGGGGGAATATCCCGTTGCTACAGGAGGCGCATCCGGAACGCACCAGCCGCCTTCTGGAGGACGATGCTGTCCTTCAGGGCACGGCAGGCCTTGGGCCTGTTCCGATCCTGGCGCCTCCTGATCGAATTGAGGTTCGGTTGACGGCTGCTCTTCCGGGCCAACGACATCTGTCGGGACCCTTAGCCAGTCGGGCTGCATCCTTGTGTCCACGCTTGGAACCATCGGCCTGACATCTTCGGATGCCACAGGGGGAGGGGGAGGGGGATACTGATAATCCATCCCCTGAGGAGCGCCCGTCTCTACTGGGGGAGGCGTCACCGGCTGCTGGATCGGAGTCCCCTCCCAGTAAGCTTTGTCGTACTTGAGGCACGCGTTGTACATTCTATACGCGTCGTCGTACTTCTTCCGTGCCTCCTCGAACTTCATCTGGGTATAGGGATCGTTGACGAGATCCTCACGATACGGAGAGTTGGCCCGTCGCTGGATGCTCTGTTG
>Ga0207701_10000150_pt1 | contig 65775 bp, 45 predicted proteins | sample KBSSwiSSwithPhiX_FD_184294 | JGI IMG/M metagenome (GOLD analysis project Ga0207701, IMG submission 184294) | Switchgrass rhizosphere bulk soil microbial communities from Kellogg Biological Station, Michigan, USA, with PhiX - S5 (SPAdes) (version 2) | ecosystem: Environmental > Terrestrial >... | reverse complement strand
AACCGTCGGTGAAGGCGATCGCTGCGTCGATTTCCTCGGCCAGGGTGCAGCCCTCCGGCGGCAGCCGGGGCGCATCGGGGCCGCGGCAGCGCGGATCCTCGATCACCAACGAGGAGACGAAGTTGACGCCGGCGAGGCGTGCGTCGCCATGGACCATCAGATACTGCCGGCCGACCTCGAAGCCATAGTCGCAGTCTGAGCCAGTTGACACTCCACCGCCTGCTGATATCGCAGCGTTTAACTCCTCTGGAGTCGGTCGGTATCCCGGAACGAGAGTGACAGAAGGACCAACGGTTCCGCGAAGCATCTGGGTGACCGCAACGTTGTGCACGGGCCACGTCACCGGCCCGGCAAGGGGTTCGAAGATCTGATTCACAATCGCGCCGACAAAGACGGCGTCCGCCCGCCAGGTGGCCGCGCACGCCGGGTTCGCGTCGCACACACAGGCCTCGGCGACACCGATGCTCATAGGAGCAATCAGCAAGGCGGCGACTGCAATGGGTGCGATCTGCACAACAGTCCCGTGTCAGTGTTTCCCAATCCAGGCAGCGATATCGTCCAGAACAAAGTCGGCGACGTGCCCGGGACGTTCGTACTCTGCAGGCGTTGCCTTGCCTTCGCCGGCCATAAAGAGGTGATTCAAGGTTGGGTAGCTCTTGATCGTCACGTCCGTGCGGCTGCCCAACGCATCGCGCCACCCTTGAAGATCCGCCATGGTGACCTGGTAGTCACGCTCTCCTTGAAGAATCAGCATCGGCATCTTGAGCTTTGCCGCGACTTCCGCGGGCTTGTACCCTTCGAGATCCTTCCAGTACGATTCGGGCGCGCTCTTCATCAACATTTGAAGACTGTCGTCCGGGTTCATACCACCCGGCGGCGAGAGTGACGCAATATAGGTCAGCTGCTCGCGCATGACGTCGACAAGAGGGCGAGTCGTACCCGCAAGGATGATGAGACCCGCCAACGACGGATCCTCGGCGCCGATCCTCGGCGCGAGCATGCCGCCGAGGCTGTGGCCGAGTACGAAGACACGCTTCGGATCGATCTCCGATCGGGACCGGAGCAGCTTCACCGCCAGAAGCGCATCGTCAATCGTTTCCTCTCGGACCGTCAGGTTCTTGTTGCCCGCCATCTTGGGTCCGTGCACGCGCGAACGCTTGTCGTAGCGCAACACCGCGATGCCGCGGTCCGCCAGCCCCCATGCAATGTCGCGAAGCGCCTTGTTCGGGCCAATCGTCGTGTCGCGATCCTGCGGTCCGGAGCCATGAACCAGGACGACGGCGCCGGTGACTTTGCCGGTTGGAATGGACAATGTACCGGGCAGCGCCCATTCACCCTCCCCGACAGTCACCGGCTCCTCTTTGAAGCGGCTCGAACTCGGAGGCGGAGACGGCGGCTCTGCCGGTGGCTGCCGGGGCGCGAAGCGCAGCCCGGCAATCTTCTGTTCCGCGTCGAACGCGACGAAGATGTCGATGGCCGCTTTTTCAAACTGAGAACCAAGGACGACCGCGGTGATGTTCGGCGCGGGCGTCGTGACACGTTGATCGAGGAACGCCGTGAATCCGCCAACCTGCTGGGTGAAGGTCGACCACACCTGGCGAAGTTGCGCGGCCGACATTGCCGCGGCAACCTGTGCATTGAACTGCTTTGCCACCTCATCGAACTTCTCTTCTTTGAGAAGCTGCACGATCTGCCTGGCGTGACCGACCGCCGGGCTTTCCGGCACCTGGCCGGCGAGATGCCCGCCGCCAACGACCAGGGCGGAGACCAATACGGCCTTCCAAATCGATCGTCTGTGATTCATTGCGCGCTCCAGAGAAAACGAAGCAGATTCACAACCCCGAGACAACGAAGAAGATTCACAACGAAGAAACGAAGATAACGGAGACGAACGAAGAAGAATCCTCTTTTTCTAAAGAAAACTATCTTCTCCGTTCGTCTTCGTTTACTTCGTTCCTTCGTTGTGAACTCCGCTATCTCCGCGATCTTCGCAACCTCCCGCCACATAAATTTCACGGCGAAATCTTTCGCATTTCAACCTTCTTCTGCCGCTCGGATCTAAGATTACGGACCGGCCTTCGATACTTAGTCATGACGCAAAGGCTCCTCGTCGTCGCGCTCGCGCCGCTGCTTGCCGCCTCGCTGATGGCCCAGCAGTCGCCGGGACCGCAGCAGAATCCCCAACCGCAAGGCCAGACGCAGGGGCGCGGCCAGGGCCGCGGCCCAGGTGCGTCGGGCGCGGGAGGGCGCCGCGGCGCTCCCCCGCCGCGCGACGCCGCACCGGCAGGCACCGCGGCGGTCACGGGACGAGTCGTCGCCGCGGATACGGGGCGGGCGTTGCGCCGTGCACGCGTGATGGTCGGCGGAGCCGGCAACCGTCCGCACGCCGCGAGCACGGACGAGCAGGGGCGCTATCGAATCACCGGGCTTGCGGCGGGAACGTACACCATCACCGCCGCGAAATCCGGTTACGTCGACGGCGCGTTCGGCCAGCGTCGCACGTCGGGCAGCGGCACGCCGGTCGATCTCACCGAGGGACAACAAGCCGCTAACATGGACATCAAGCTCTTGCGAGGCGGCGTCGTGACCGGCCACGTGCTGGACGAAGAGGGCGAGCCGCTCGCCCGTGCGATGGTAACCGTGCTGCGACAGCAATATGTGCGAGGCCAGAAGCAATTGTCACCCGCGGGGACCGATCAGTCGGACGACCGCGGTCAGTACCGCGTGTTCGGGCTTCCCCCCGGCGATTATTTTGTCAGCGCGACTGCGGGCGGAATCGAGCAGGTCGTGCGTCAGGCGACCGGCGATTTCGGCGGGGCGCAACCGACAGAATCGAGCGGGTATGCGCCCACCTACTACGCCGGTGTGACGAGCGCCAGCGACGCGACCAGAGTGAAGCTTGCCGCCGCGCAGGAAGTGACCGGCGTCGATTTCCAGATTCAGATCGTGCCCTTCGCCGTAGTGAAGGGGGTCGTCGTCGGGGGCAACGCGACCGTCGTGCTCATCTCTGATGAAGGTGGTGCGTCCGGTGGCCTTGGCGCGCTGGCGGGTCGCGGCGGCCGTGGCGGGTTTGGTCCGATGCTCGGCGGCGGACTGCGCGCGGCCACGAGGTCCGACGGAACATTCTCCATCCCGAACGTCACGCCCGGAAAGTACACCATCATCGCCCGCGCCGACGGAGGTCCGAACGCGGCCCCGCGCACGGCAATGCAATCGCTGGCAGTCGCCGGGGATGAGGTGAACGTCGCCTTGAACCCGGTGCCCGGCGTGCAGCTTGGCGGAACAATCACCTTCGAAGCTGCCGGGAGTCCTCCCGCCGACGGATACGCAGGATTCCGAGTGACTCCCCTCCCACTGGGAGCGATCGCCGGCCTTCAGGGCGGACGCGGGGGACGGCCTGGAGACGTCAGCCAGAGTGGTCAGTTCACGATCAGCGACGTGATGCCGGGCCTCTACACCCTTCGTGGTACCGCACCGCGTGGATGGACGATGAAGGCTGTCTACGTCGATGGGCGCGAAGTCACGGATACGCCTCTCGAGGTGAAGTCCGAGAATGTCACGGGGCTGAACGTGATCTTCAGCGACAGGATCAGCAGCCTCGCCGGCAGCGTCCGCGACGCGCGTGGCGCTCCCATAAGCGACGTCACCGTCATTGCGTTCCCGGCAGACGACCGGCTGTGGTCTCCTCAGTCGCGCCAGATCGTGACCGCGCGAACCGATCGATCAGGCGCGTACAAGCTCTCCTCAATCCCGGCGGGCGACTATCTCGTGGTCGCCGTCGACGACGTGGAGCAGGGAGAATGGTTCGATCCGACCTTCCTCGAGCAGATTCGCAGTCACGCCTCGAAGGTCAGAGTCGATGAAGGACAACAGCAGACGCAGGATCTCAAGCCTCCGGTGATGTAGCCGCTTCCTTGGCGCCCTTCCTGGCCGTCATCCAGATGATGAAGCCCAGGACGGCCACCGCCGCCGCGAAGGCGCCGGCAAACAGCCACAGCGTCCGATAGAGAATCGACTGGCTGTCGAGCTCGACGCGGATATGGAGCGGCACGCCATCGAGGCGATCCGTCAGGTGCTGTTCCCACGCCAGGATGTTTCCGCGTTTCGTTTCCGTCGGCTGGTTGGTTGCGAGATCACGTGCGTTGTGCCAGAGAATCCGGCTCGGCAGGTGCAGCCTGAACGCGACGACTTCCGTTCCATCCCAGCCGACATTCTGGAGCGTTCCAGGTTTGAACGCGGACGCGCCGACCTTTTGCTCGAAGACGTGATGACCGTTTTCGATCGTCAGCGCATAGTGCGACCACGCGAACGGTCCGGCATCGCCAACCTTGCGAATGTCCGGCACCTGCATTCGAACCTGGACGAAACGACGTCCCGCGCGCCGCCACGGCGGACTGACGCGCGTCACTGCGGTGACTGGAGATTCGTAGGCGGCGCGGATCTTGTTCAAGTCGAGGCGCGCGGCGGGATTCAGATCGAGATCGATTCCCCGCAGCGCCACGAGCGCGGGCAGCGAGGCATTGACGACGAGCGTTGCGGATCCGTCGAGCGAGAGAAAGAGATCTTCTTCGTATTCGTACTGCCTTCCGAGTATCCCTCCCCTGCAGGCCGCGGTCCCGGCCAGGGCAATTCCGAGCACGGCCAGCGCGGCCGCGCGCACCCAAAGCGACATTCTTCGAATGATATACTGAATGTTCGCATCACCCCGACGCTGATCACAGTGCGCTCGTGCACCACGGCAGCGCGTTGTGCACGGCTCCCGACATGTTCCAGCGACTCTTTCTCATCGACGGTAGCTCGCAGATGTACCGCGCCTATCACGCGATGCGCGGCTCCGGACTCACGGGCCCCGGCGGACGATCCACACACGCCGTCTACATCTTCGTGACGATGCTTCGGAAGCTGATTCAGGATCACCAGCCGCAGTACATCGCCGCGTCGTTCGATCTCGCAGGCCCCACGTTTCGCTCGGAGATGGCGACCGACTACAAAGCCAATCGTTCGCCAATGCCGCCGGATCTCGCGGAACAGATTCCCTGGGTCCATGAAGCCTGCGAGGCCATGGGTGTTCCCATCCTCACGTATCAGCGGTTCGAAGCCGACGACGTGATCGGAACGCTCGCGTCGCGCGCCGTCGAGCAGGGCTTCGAGGTCGCGATTGTGACTGGCGACAAGGATTTCTTTCAGCTCGTTCATGACGGGATCAAGGTCTACAACCCGCGAGACGACGGCGCGTGGTTCGATGCGGCCGCGGTGAAGGAGAAGTTCGGCGTCGCCCCGGACCAGGTCGTCGACGTGCTCGCCCTGATGGGCGATTCCATCGACAACATCAAGGGCGTGCCGGGCATCGGAGAAAAAGGCGCTCGCGATCTGATCGCCGGTTATGGGTCGCTCGAAGCGCTGCTCTCGCACGCATCGGAGGTGTCGAACAAGCGTTACCGCGAGGGCCTGCTCGGCCACGCCGAGGATGCGCGGCAGAGTCGCGAACTGGCGCGGATCAGGACCGACGTGCCGGTGGAGTTCCAGGCGGAGTCGCTGCGCTATCGCGGCGTTTCACGCGAACGCTGCTTCGAACTGTTCACGCGGCTGGGGTTCCGCACGCTCGTCGTGGACTATGCGCCGGATGCGCAAACGGTGGGCAAGGACTACGCGATCGTCCGGACGCTCGAAGGCGTCCGTGAGCTCGCGACCGAGCTCCGGACTGCGAAGCGGTTCGGATTCCGCGTGCTTCCCGATCAGCCGTCCGCGATGCGAACCGGCATCGCCGGCCTGGCATTTTCGTTCGGCGCTCGGCAGGCCCGGTACGTGCCGCTGTCGCTGCGCTCGAACGACGGCGACCTCTTCGGATCGGCGCTGCCAACTGACAGCGCTCGAATCGAAGTGGCAGACGCGCTTGCCGCCTTGAAGGAACTCTTCGAAGACCCGGCCGTCGCCAAGGTCGGTCATGACTTGAAATTCGATGCGATCGTTCTCGAGCGCCACGGCGTCACCCTCGACGGGATCGAGACGGATACGATGCTGGCCAGCTACCTGCTCGATGCGACCCGTTCCTCGCATCTGCTCGAAGATCTGGCGCTGGAGCACAGTGGATACAAGGCGCTCAGGGAAGAAGATCTGTGTGGACGGGGCGCGAAGGCGATTCCGTTTGCCGAGATCCCGGCCGAAGACGCCCTGAACTATGCCGGTGAGCGGTCAGATCTCGCGCTTCAGCTGTCGGACACACTCCGCGGGCTGCTTCGGCGCGAGGAGCTGGAACACATCTATCTCGATCTGGAGTTGCCGCTCATTCCAGTGCTCGTCGCCATCGAGCGCGCGGGCGTCCGGGTGGATGGTCCGACGTTGTCGCAGCAATCGACGAGAGTCGAACGCGAGCTCGCGTCGAGAAGCACGAAGATCTTCGAGCTGGCCGGCGCCGAGTTCAACATCAATTCGCCCAAGCAACTCTCCGAGATCCTGTTCGACAAGCTGCAGCTTCCCGCGCTCAAGCGCAATGCGAAGACCAAGACCGCTTCAACCGCGGTCGAAGTGCTCGAGGAGCTGGCGCTCACGCACGATCTGCCGCGGCTGATTCTCGAATGGCGTGCGCTTCAGAAACTGAAGGGCACCTATATCGACACTCTGCCGCAGCTGGTCAATCCCGAAACCGGCCGTGTTCACACCTGCTTCAATCAGGCGGTCGCGGCGACGGGGCGTTTGAGCAGCAGTGATCCAAACCTGCAGAACATTCCAATCCGGACGGAGCTCGGACGCGAGATTCGACGCGCGTTCGTCGCCGAACCGGGCCACGTGCTCATCTCGGCGGACTATTCCCAGATCGAGCTTCGAGTGCTCGCCCATCTCTCGGGTGACGAAGCGCTGATCGATGCGTTCCAGAACGGCGAGGATATTCACGATCGGACCGCCTTGAAGGTGTTCGGCACCCAGAGCGGGCTCGGCGAGCATGAGCTCCGCCGCCGCGCGAAGATCATCAACTACGCGCTGCTCTATGGAAAGACGGCATTCACGCTCGCCAAGGACATCGGCGTGCCGCAGCAGGCGGCGCAGGAGTTCATCAACGCGTACTTTGCGGGATTCCCGTCAGTCCGGAAATTTATCGATGATCTGCTCGAGAACGCGCGCCGCACCGGGGTCGTGAAGACGATGTTCGGGCGGCGGAGGCTGGTGCCGGAGTTGACCAACCGGAACGGTCAGATTCGAGGCGCGGCGGAACGCGAGGCCGTCAACATGCCGATCCAGGGAACGGCCGCCGACATTCTGAAGCGCGCGATGATTGACGTGCACGCCGCGCTGCCGACGCTGACCGGCGGTCGCACCCGCATGATTCTGACCGTCCACGATGAGCTGCTGTTCGAAGCCCCGACAGAATCGGCGGACGAATCGGCCGAGGCTCTGCGGGACCTCATGCAGCGCGCCGTTCCGCTTCGCGTCCCGGTCGTCGTCGATGTCGGGATCGGGGAGAACTGGAAAGAAGCAAAGTCCTAGGTTCTGCAAGGTTCTACAGGGTTCTTCCGGGTTCTGCAGGGTTCGTTCTGGGTTCTGCGGGGTTCGTTCCGGGTTCAGAACCTTGTAGAACCTCGAACGAACCCAGCGGAACCCTGTAGAACCTTGCAGAACCCTGTAGAACCCAGGTTCTTAGCGTGTCCAGCCGGACTTGAAGGCTTCCCATTCGCCGACCATGCCGGCCAGCGCCTGGTTATGATCGCGCACGGACAGGCGAGCCGCGCGATCCGGAAGGATTCCCTCGCGCACGAGCCGATCGAGATCGGCACGGAGCGCGGCGCCACCGTCTCGAGCCAGCGTCGCGCGAACCCACGCGGCGGTCGCTTCGTCCAGGGCGCGTTCGGCATCTCCGGTGCCGCGCGCCGATGCCGCCAGCCAGTAACCGGCCGGCGTCGATCCGGCGTCTTTCGCGATCTCAGCAGTCATCCGTTCGGACACGCGACGATAGAGGTCGGCGCGCTCGCCCACCGGGCGCGTCTGCGCTTGACGATCCACCGCGCTCGCCCACCAGTCGAGCACGCGCTCGTGTGCGATCGGACCGAGCGCCTCGGAGTCGTCGAGCACTGATTCGAAAAACGCCGCCGCGGGCCCGAACCGATCCTCCAGATACAGGGCTTCCGCCAGGCCGATCGAGAGTTCGATACGCTCGCGCGTGTCAAGACGATGCGTGTCCACCGTGCGGAGCGTGGCAATCGCGCCGGACAGATCGGCGGCGGCCGGCGTGCGGCGATACCGTTCGAGCTGGATGCGGCCGAGCACGACATGCGCACCTTCGGCCATCGCAGGAGTCCGCGCGGCATCGCGCGCCGCCTGTTCAGCGGCATCGTACTGTCCCAGGTTATACAGTCGCCGCGCATCCGACAGCGCGTCTGCCGCGTGCAGCGGAGTCGCGGCAACGGCGAGGGCGAAGATCACAAAGCCGAGTTGACGCATCTCGGCATCGTAACACAGCCGAAAGAATCCTCTAACTGACTGATAAATAAAGTCCTTATTCGCTGCGCAGTCGCAGCTGATGCTATAATCGGCGCTGGATGGCGGAGCCCACCATAGTTCCCCGAGCGGACCATACAATCTCCCGCCGCGACGTCGATCCTGACGCGCTCAAAGTTCTTTACCGACTTCACGAGCATCACTACGTCGCGTACCTGGTTGGCGGCAGCGTTCGCGACCTGCTGCTCAATCGGCGGCCGAAGGATTTCGACATTGGCACTTCGGCGCATCCGCATCAGGTCAAGAAACTGTTCCGGAACTGCTGGATCATCGGCCGGCGCTTCCGGCTCGCGCATGTGAAGTTCGGGACAAAAACGATCGAAGTCGCCACCTTTCGGAGGCACGTGGAAGCATCTCCGGTGACGCCGGAAACCGAGGCCGCAGACGCGCCGCCGATCGTCGCGACCGCGGCGCACGAGCCGGGCGCGACGAAACGACGAGCCGACGATCACCTGATTCATCGCGATAACACGTACGGAACGCCCGAAGAGGATGCCTTCCGTCGCGACTTCACGGTCAACGCGCTCTTCTACGACATCGGCACCTTCTCGATCATCGATTACGTCGGCGGTCTCGACGATCTCGACGCACGAGTGATTCGTTGCATCGGCGATCCCGAGGTGCGTTTTCTCGAAGACCCCGTCCGTATGCTGCGCGCAGTCGTCCTGGGAGCGCGGCTGCAGTTTTCGATCGATGCGCCAGTCCTCGAAGCGATCGCGGCGCATCGCCACGAGATTGCCCGGAGCGCTCCGGCGCGACTCGTCGAGGAGTACTACAAGATTCTGAGGTCGGGTCACGCGCGAGAAGCGTTCAAGCAGCTGAGGGCAACGGGGCTGTTGAAGGCGATTACGCCGGAACTGGCTGGCGCGGCGGATTCGGTCTGGCACTCAATCGGCGCGCTCGATGCGTATCGTGCGGGGTTCGACGCCGCTCCGGACTCGCTGACCAACGCCATCCTCGCCGGCACGCTGCTGCATCCGCTGGGGCTGATCGCCCGGCGACGCTTCTCAGCCGATGCGCTCGAACGCCGAATTGAGTTGGGAATGCTGCCGATCGCGCGGAGGGATGTCGAACGCCTGCAGCAGATCCTCGCGCTGCAGCCGCGCCTGCTCGACACGCAGGCCCCGGCGCGCACCCAGCGTGCGCTGGTGCACCGGGCGGTGCTGCCCGAAGCGATCACCTGGCTCGAGATTCACGGCGATCGTCCCGATGCGGTCGCTCACTGGCGAGGCCTGCTGGCTGAGCCGCGTGAACATGCTCACGCCGATACCGGTGAAACCACCGGAACCGTCACGCCTTTCCCTCGTCCCCGTCGTCGACGACGGGGACGGAGACGCGGAAGAAATGCTGAAGTTTGAATGCTGAATGCTGAATGAAGGGCAAGGCCGAACGCAGCGCGCTCGGCCAATTCAGCACTCAGCACTCAGCATTCAGCATTTCATCGACCCGGATCCGCCACAAACCTGTATCCGACGCTGCGCACCGTCAGCAGGTGTCTGGGCCGTCCCGGCTCACGTTCGATGTGACGCCGCAGCCGCACGATGAAATTGTCGATCGCCCGCGTGTCGGTGTCCTCTCGAACCCCCCAGACATCCTCGAGCATCGCCTTCCGTGAAACGGCCCTTCCCTCGTGCGCGATCAAATAGCGCAGGAGATTGGCTTCCATCAGCGTCAGCGGCAGCGTTCGATCGCCGACGCGGAGTTCCAGCGAATCAAAGTCGATCGTCTTGCCGGCAAACGTGAACTGATCCTGCGCCCGTTTCAGCCACCCGGATCGACGGAGGAGGCCGTCAATCCGGGCGAGCAGGATCGCCAGCTCGGTCGGCTTCGGCAGATAGTCGTCGGCGCCGGCGGCAAATCCTTTCAGCACATCTTCCGGGCGGCCGCGTGCCGTCAGCATGAGCACAGGGATGAACTGTTTGTCCGCGCGCATCTCGGAGACGACGGCGAAGCCATCTTTGCCCGGCAGCATCACGTCGAGCACGACCAGATCAAATGCGCGCTGACCACTGCGGATGAGGTCCAGCGCCCCTTCGCCGGTGTCGACGACTTCCGCCGCGTATCCTTCGGCCTCCAGGTTGAACCTGAGCCCTTCAGCCAGGTGAAGCTCGTCTTCGACGATGAGCACGCGCTGCACGGTCAGACTCCGGGGGCTTTCGGGAGAAGAATGGTGAGCCGGCTGCCCTGACCAGCGCCGGCGCTTTCGGCAAAGGCACGTCCCCCATGGTTGCGCGCCACCGATCGAACAATGAACAGGCCGAGCCCGCTGCCTTTCGTGCGGACCGCGCCGACCGCCGGCGTCCGGTAGAACCGCTTGAAGATCCGCTTCAACTCGGTTGACGAGATACCGATGCCGCGATCCAGAACGCGCACGGCAAGTCGATCGGCTTCGAACTCCTCGAGTTCCACCTTCACACGAATATCAGCGGCCGAGTACTTGATGGCGTTGTCGATCAGATTCCAGACCGCGGCTTTCAGCTCGTCGACGTTGCCGAGCACCAGGGCGCCTGCGGCGGCCCGATTCTCGAATGAGAGCGACTCGTCATCGAGGTGAAACCGCATCCGCGCCAGATCGACGCACTCCTTGACGACGTCGCCGAGATCGACTCGGCTGCGCGCCTCGCGGCGGAATCGCGACCGGGCGCTTCCCGCGCGCAGGACCTGCTCGATCGTGTGCAGCAGCCGATCGCTGTCCTCGAGCATGATCCGGTAGAACTCGCGCCGTTTTTCGAGATCCAGGTCGCGTGTCTGGAGCGTTTGAAGATAGAGCCGTATCGAGGCGACCGGCGTCTTCAGTTCGTGCGTGACCGCATTGAGGAAGGAGTCGTGCTGTTCGTTGCGCCGGATCTCGCGCACGAGAAATATCGTGTTGAGCACCATGCCGGCAATGATCAGGAGGAACAGGATGACGCCGAGGACCGCCAGGATCCCCATCCGCCAGTTGAGGACAACCCAGCTGATGTTGAGGGTGACGGCAATGGCGACGAGACAGATGCCGAAGACGGTGAAGAAGATCACCTGCCGCCGGCGGCCGCTGATCATGGGAAAAGAATACAGGAATTGCGGATTGATGACTGCGGACGGCGGATTTGACTGATTGCGGATTGTCGATTGAGATTGCAGATTGTTTGATTGAAAAGAAAAAGGCCGAGCGCGAAGCGCTCGGCCCATTCAGCCTTCAGCAATCAGCCTTCAGTATTTCTTATGCGGCTTCCTCTTCCGGCAGCCGCCTTGAAATCTTGGCGACCTTGAGATCCCGTACGAGACCGATGGCGTTGAAGATCTTCAGCGTGATCCAGCTGATGTCGAATTCGTACCACGCCAGACCGTGACGCGCTGACACCGGGTGCGCGTGGTGATTGTTGTGCCAGCCCTCGCCAAACGTCAGCAGCGCCACCCACCAGCTGTTGCGCGAATCGTCACGCGTCTTGAAGCGCCGCGAGCCCCACATGTGCGTCGCCGAGTTCACCAGCCACGTGCCGTGCAGGCCGAACACGACGCGAAGGAAGACGCCCCAGAACACCATCGGCCATCCACCGATCGCGAGCAGTGCGAGCCCCACCGTCACCAGCGGCACGTAGTGATACGTATTCAGCCAGCGGTAGAACCGGTCTGCAGCGAGATCCGGTGCGTACTTGGCCATCAGGGCCGTGTTGTTGTGATGCGTATCCCCGAACAGAATCCATCCCATGTGCGCCCACAGGCCGCCGTCACGCGGTGTGTGCGGGTCGCCGTCGTGATCGGAATGCTGATGGTGGACGCGGTGCGTCGCGACCCAGAAGATCGGACCGCCCTCGAGCGTCAGCGTGCCGCAGACCGCGAGGAAGTACTCGAACGCTTTGGACGTCTTGTATCCACGATGGGTGTGCAGCCGGTGATAGCCGAGGCTGATGCCAAAGCCCACGGCCAGCCAGTGCAGCGCGATGGCCACCAGCAGATTGGTCCAACTGAAATAGAAAAACGCCAGGACCGCCAGGATATGAAAAATCACCATGACGACGGCGGTGATCCAGTTCAACGTCGAATACGAATACTCAGGACGGACAGAAACGATCGGTGTGCTCACTCGGACTCCTCAACGGCGAAAACAAGAACCTCAACGGTAGCAGGTTCTCGCGGAGTCGTTTGTAAGACTTCTGTACTCGTCTAAGCTATTGATCCACCTGAGCTTATTCAGCCATTCCGGCGCTGGAATTCAGCCATGAACTGGACCAGGGCGTCGACCCCTTCTTCGGGGAACGCGTTGTAGATCGAGGCGCGCAATCCGCCGACGGATCGATGGCCTTTCAGGCCGTCCAAACCCGCCGAGGTCGCCTCCTTGATGAACGCTTTCTCCAGGTCCTCGCTCGGAAGCCGGAACGTCACGTTCATGCGCGACCGGCTGTCCTTGCTCGCGTGCCCGCGATAGAAACCAGTTCGATCGATTTCGGCGTACAGCTTGTCGGCTTTGCGCGCGTTGCGCCTGTCGATCGCCGCAAGCCCGCCCTGCTTGATCAGCCACGCAAGTACCAGGCGCATGATGTAGATCGCAAAAACTGGAGGCGTGTTGTACATGGACTTGTTTTCCGCATGCACGCCGTACTGCAGCATGGTCGGCAACGACGAAGGGGTGCGCTTGACGAGATCGTCGCGGACGATCACGAGCGTGAGGCCGGCCGGCGCCAGATTCTTCTGGGCTCCGGCGTAGATGAGCCCGAACTTCGGCACGTCGATGGGGCCGCTGAAGATGTCCGAGGATGCGTCCGCCACGAGCGGCACCGACCCGACATCGGGGACGTAGTTGAATTCGGTGCCGAATATCGTGTTGTTGGTCGTGTAGTGGACGTAAGCGGCGCCCGGATCGAGCTTCAGTTCCTGCTGTCTCGGGATGCGAGCAAAATTCTCACTCTCTGTTGACGCGGCAATCTTGGCGCCGCCAACCCGCTTCGCCTCCTTGACCGCCTTCTGCGACCAGGCGCCAGTGACGATGTAGTCGGCGGACGTCTGCGCCGAGAGCAGATTCATCGGGACCATGGAGAACTGCAGGCTGGCGCCTCCCTGGAGGAACAGCACGTGATAGTCCTTCGGGATTCCCGCCAGCGTGCGCAGATCCGCTTCGCAGCCTTCAATCACCTCGTCGAACGGTTTGGACCGATGGCTGATCTCCAGGATTGACATGCCGACGCCGGGAAGCGAGATCAGATCGCGCTGCGCCTGCTCGAGGACTTCCACCGGGAGCACGGCCGGACCTGCAGAGAAATTGAAGATTCGAGTTGTGGTTGTCATGGATTGCGACCTCTGAAGCTAGAGCTGCACGACCTGCAGGTCGAGGACGTCGGTGTTCTCGGCCTTGATGCGATCGCACAGCGCAGTGGATGGAGCACCATCGAGGTTGATGCGGGCGACCGCAGCCTCCGCTCCGTCAAAAACAATGTTTTCGGTTTCCTGCACGTTGAGGTTGTCGCGGCGCAGGTTATTGAAGACGTGCGCCAGCACGCCGGGACGATCGCGGTGACGCACGACCAGCATGTGAGTGGCAGGCGTGCGTTTCGCGAGGTTGACGACGTTGGGTACCTTGCCGGTTTCTTTGAAGCTGCGGATGATGCGCACCGTCTCCGCCGCGATGGCTTCCTGCGCCTGCTCGGTTGACGCGCCGATGTGATGGGTGCCGTAGACGCCCGGGAGACCGACAAGTTCGTCGTGAAACTCGCCGGCAGCCGACGCCGGCTCGTTGGCGTAGACGTCGAGGCCGACGCGCAGCCGGTTGTCGCGCACGGCGGCCGCGAGCGCCTCGTAATTCACCACTTCCCCGCGAGCCGTGTTCACCAGGATGGCGCCCGGCTTCAACCGATCGAGCAGCGCCCCGTTGACCATCCCTTTCGTCTCCGGCGACAGCGCGACGTGCACGCTCAGCACATCGGCGCGGCTGGCCACCTCTGCGGGCGTGGGCGCCAGATCGATCCGGACGGTGCGCAGCGCCGGTTCGATTCCGATTTCACGCGCTTCCTGCTCGCTCATCGCACGATTCTCGCCATCGAAGCGACGGCTCCAGATGACGATGTTCATGCCGAAGCCGGCCGCGCGTCGTATCACTTCCTGGCCGATACTGCCGACACCGAGCAGCCCGAGCGTCCGGCCGTACAAGCCCTGCGCGTTGGAGAACTCCTTCTTGTTCCACCTGCCGGCCTGCAACTCGGCGACGTTGTCGGGCACCCGTCGATCCAATGCGAGGATCAGCGCAAAGACAAGCTCCGCCACGGCAATGGCATTTTTTCCGGGACAATTCGACACGTAGATGCCGCGCGCCGACGCGCCGGCGACGTCGATCGTGTTGTAGCCGGCGCCGGCGCGAACGATGAGCGAGAGGCGCCCGGCGTCGAGCACGTCAGCGGTGACCTTCGTGCCGCGCACGACAAGGACGTCCGCACCCGTTGCCCGCACCGCGTCGGCAAGCGCCGCGTCCTTGAGATCCGGCTGGTACAAGACGTCACAGCCGACTTTCCGGAGGCCGTCGATGCCGCTCTGCTCGAACTTGTCGGCGATGACGACCTTCACGCTCGGCCGACCTTCATATGATGTGAACGAGCAGGCCGTCGCGAAGCTTGGGTTCGAACCACGTCGACTTGGGCGGCATGATGCCGCCGCTGTCGGCGATGATCATCAAATCATCGACGGTGACCGGATACATCGAGAACGCCACCGCCGCCTCGCCCGAATCGACCGCCCGCATGAGCGCATCCGATCCGCGTGCGCCGCCGATGAAATCTATGCGCTTGTCGGTGCGCACGTCGGCGATGTTGAGCAGATCTTCCAGCACACCGCGCTGCAGCCGCGAAACGTCCAGGCTGCTTCCGCGCGAATCGTCGGCCGGAGCGACGCTCGCCAGGTCGATGGCATACCAGCGGCCGTCCAGATACATCGACACTTCACCCTGACGCTCGGGAGTGGGTGCGCCATCGGTCACCCGGAACTGCGCGCGAAGCGCACCGAGGAACTGCCGCGCCGTACGGCCGCCAAGGTCCTTAATCGTGCGGTTGTACGGCAGGATCTGGACTTGATTGTCGGGAAACGCCACCGCGATGAATGAATCGGCGCCGGCGTCGTCTGCGGTCGAACCGGGACGGCCGGCCAGCTCCTCGCGAGCGCGCGCGGCGCTCGCCGCGCGATGGTGACCGTCAGCGATATAGAGCGCGGGAATGCGGGTGAACGCGTTGACCAGCTGCTCCGTCTGATCGAGCCCTGCCCGCCAGATCGTGTGCCGCACGCCGTCAGGCGCGCCGAAGTCGTACAGCGCCTCGCCGGCCGACACCTGCCGCGCGAGCGCATCAACCGTCCGATCCGCCCGATAGGTAAGAAACACCACGCCGGTCTGAGCGCGCAGCTGGACGATGTGTCGCGTGCGGTCGTCCTCCTTGTCGCGGCGCGTGCGCTCGTGCTTCTTGACAACGTCCGAGTCGTACTCGTCGACCGAGAAACATCCCGCGATCCCCGTCTGCTCGTGGCTGCCCATCTGCAGACGATAGAAGTAGAGCGCCGCTGTCTCATCGAGCACGAGTGAGCCACGGTCGCGAAGCGCGGCGAAATTGGTCCGCGCCTTCTCGTACACCTCCGGGGCGTACGGATTCGTGCCCGCAGGAAGATCGATTTCAGAGCGCGTGACGTGAAGAAAACTCAGCGGATTACCGTCGGCGAGCTGTCTCGCTTCGTCGGTCGTGACGACGTCGTAGGGAACGGAAGAGACCGCCGCAGCCTTGTCCGGCGTCGGCCGCAAGGCGCGGAACGGATGGATCGAAGCCATCCGATCATTCTAGGCCACAGTAGAACCGCAGAACAAATACAGGCACGATCGCGACTGGCGACTCGCGGCTCGCTTATTTGTCGCGGTCGGTGGCCGCGCTCACGGCGTCGGGCTTTTGCGTCGGTCCTTCGGCAGCAACCCCCTGAGAGAGCCGCGTCAACGTGGCATCAGCAGTGGAGCGGAACGCAGCAAGTTCGGCGACGGGAATCGGCTCGCCGGGCGGCAGCTTCCGATGCTCGATCAACGGATTCACGAACACGCCGTTCTTACGGAGGCGGTAATCCAGATGCGGTCCGGTGGCGTCGCCCGTCGCGCCCACCCGGCCAATGAGTTCTCCCTGATCGACGTGCGCGCCGGCGCGAATCCCCGCCGCAAATGCGGAGAGGTGCAGGTAATAGCTCTCGAAACCGCTGGCGTGACGGATGCGGATCATGTTGCCACCGCCTCCGCTCCATCCGGCCGAGACGACGGTGCCCGATGCGACCGCCACGACCGGGGCACCGACCGGGGCTCCGTAGTCAATCCCGAGATGGGCGCGATAGGTGCGGTAGATGGGATGCAGCCGGCTGCGGGAGAATCCGGATGTGATCCGAGGCTCGAAGCGCAGCGGCGACCGAAGGAAGAATCGCTTCAGCGATCGTCCGTTCTCATCATAGAACGCCGGCTTGCCGCTCCCCGGGTCGGTCCATCGAAACGCGCGCAGATCGCGTCCGTCCGTGAGAAAGCGCGCCCCCAGCACCGCGCCGTATCCGGAAAACTGTCCGTCGTGGCTGGACTTCTCGACGAGGATGTCGAAGCTGTCACCGGGTTGGAGATCGCTGTCGAAATCAATCTGGCCGCTGAAAATCTCGGCAACCAGCATCGCGAGCTTATCGGTTTCGCCCGCCTTGGCCATCGCGGCAATGACCGACGGATGGTCGCTATCGATCTGCCCGCGGACCGACACGGTTTCGATCTGCTTCTCGTATGGGACAACCTCAGCGTCGAGCCGCATCGGCTGATCCCGGTCGCGCGAAATGATGCGCAGAAACCGATCGGCGTCAATCTGGTACTCGAACTCCCGCAGCATGCCGTCGAGCGATCGCACCAGGCGATAGTGACGGTCCGAGTGCAGCTGACGCGGGTTGAAAACGGCACGGGCCGCTTCGATTGCGGCGGTAACGAATGGAGCGGCGAGCTGCTGGTCGCGCAGCAGAGCGTCGAGCGTCGCGTGCGGCGGTACCTGCGCCTCGATCGTCACAATCTCGGACTTCAGCTCGACGTCGGGCAGCCGTACCGCGGGAGGGGGAGGAGATGCTCCTCGCGCACAGGCCGCCATCACGGCCGCTCCGAAGAGCGTACAGATCTGTCTTCGGCTCATCGCAGAGAGCGAGTGTAGCGTACCGACAGAGACGACGGGCCGGGATCCGGGGGCCCGGGATCCGTCGTCCGAGATCCGGGATCCGTCGCACGGACACCCGTAGCGCGGGGCTTCACCCCCGCGTCAGAGCTGGAAACTGGAAACTGGCAAACTGGAAACTAGTTGCCGGATGCCGGCATGATCCATACGCCCCACGTATCGGTGGCACGGCTGTGGTAGGCGACCCTTCGGCTGTCAGGCGACCACGTGTATGTCTCGGCGGAGGGATCCGACACGACCTTCTTCATCACGCCGCTGCGAAGATCGAGGAGCCACGTGCCGTCGCCCGTGATCTGAAACAAGGCGCGCGTGCCGTCGGGAGACACCGCAGGAATCCCCGCGAGCGGGGCCTTTCGAGGGGAGGGATATGATCGCACGGCGCCAGTGCGGAGATTCATCACCACCGCGCGACCCTCGTGGGTGAAGGCGACCCGTTCTCCGTCGGGAAACCACGACGCGCCCCAGACCTGCCCCGCCTCAAACGATGTCACCCGTTTGCGCTGCCCATTCGCGAGCGTGAGGGTCCACATATTCCAGACGTGCGGCCGAGCCGGCTCGGCCAGGACGTAGGCAAGCGTCTTTCCGTCAGGAGACCAGCTGGGAATCGCCGCAAATCCGTCGCCGCTTACCCGACGCAGGTGATGCCCGTCCTTGTCGGCAAGGTAAACACCGCGAGCGCCATCGCGATCGGAGTCGAATGCGATTCGACGTCCGTCCGGCGACGGTCGCGCGTGAAAATTGCGCGCCCCATCGTCGGTGACGCTGGTAATCCGGAGGAGGGCGGCGTTGTCGCTCGCATCCGCGCGTGCCCGCGCAGTCGACGTTGGCTGGTGGAACATCGCGCTGCCCACGCTGGCGAAGGATGGCGGATAGGCGACCACACTCGACACGGCCACACGCTCAATGGATCTCGGCGCTTCTTGCGACGATGCCGGTTCTACCGAGTCCATCTGTTGGATGTCGAGCGTCTCAGGACGATCTGGGCGAACCGTTGCAGTCGCGGCGGTTGTTCGACGATGGGCGGAAAAAGAGCTTCGCAGAGATGGCGCGATTCCGATCAACAGCGCCGGGATCGCCAGCGCGGCGACGACAATCGCCCGCCGGCGCGGCTTGCGTGACGTTCGTTCCGGATAGTGCGCGAGGACGGCCGGAACATCGACGGCGGCGATCGACTCTTCTTCGTACACGGGAACGACGTCGACGATCCCGGCTTCGCTGATCTTGCGGTCACGATAGCGAATCTGTTCCTCGAGAATCGGCCAGACCGTTCGCAGCACAACCTCGTCGTCGAGTCCGGTCGCACGCGCGTAGCGGAGCAACAGACGGCGCGCCGCGGCTGGCGCGGGCCAGCGGCGGAGATATCCCCACTCGAGCTCGCACAAAAGTGGTGCCGGAATCCCGGTTCGATCGGAGACGTCAGTGAGTGTGAGTCCGGTTGCGCGTCGCGCGCGGCGGATATCCGAGATTGTCATCGCCCCGGCGTCGAGCGCATTGACGGCGACCGGCAACGACTCGGGCACTGGGCGATCCAGCGTGCGCGAGAGCACGAGCGCCTCGATGCAGAGCGAGGCGTCCGGCGCTGCGAACCGGGCAAGCGCGTCGGCAAACGCCCCGAGCGACGCGTACGGCGGAAGATCGAGCGTTCCCATTGCGCGCGCAATGACCAGACGCAGCGCGCCAGGCACGCGGCTGCGCGCAGGCAAGCCCGAGCTCGGAAGCAATGTTTGAAGAAGGTAAGCGGCGTGGCCAACCGTCCTGGCGTCTGCGGCGATAGGCCCCTCGATCATGATCGATCCGGAAGCGCTGAGTCGGATCACCTGGGGCGACGGAACACCGGGAAGCGAACCTTGAGCAATCCGATTCGCAATCTCCCGAACGATTGTTACGGCCTCGACGGTACCGACTCTGCCGGCGGCTAGCTCTGCCAGAGCGATTGTGGGATCGTCGTTGCCCATCACTCGACCGAATGCGACAAACGGGCCACGAGAGCGAAGTGGCGTACAGCGGCGTTACATCTCTAACAGTCAACAGGATGCGCGATTGCGCGGTTGAAGAATCGGGCAAACAGCTGAGCGGGGCCGATACGAAGAGTCACAAAATTACACAGCCAAAGGGAGAGAACGCCGCCAGAAGGGACTTGACGGCGTTCTCTCGTCGCTACCGCTTGTCGAGGGTGATCTGGATCAACTTTCTGAATTTGACCGGCACGCCATCCACGGTCGCCGGCTTGTACCGCCATTCTCGGGCGGCTGACAGAAGCTGCGGATCGTACATCGGGTGGATGGACAGCCGCAGGCTCAGATTGATGACGCGGCCTTGCTCATCGATTACCACATCGAGGATGGCGCGCTCGCGCGCCTGCGCCGAAATCGTCGAGGGTACTCGCGGCACGTCCTGTCGGATCGGGACGGGCGCCACGACCCCGGTGTCTTCCGCGGTCCAGACCCGCGGCTCCCGTGGCGCCGGTGCTGTCGGAGCAGGAGCGGCGGCCGGTGTCGGCGCCGGCGCGTCGGGCTTCTTCGGCTCGGGCGGCGGCGCGGCAGCGGCCGTCGCCAGATCAAGGAACCCGTTCGCCAGTGTCCTCAAGTCGGCGAGACGCCCATTCATCTGTGGATCGTCGAGGAGTGCCAGAAGGTTTCTGAATTGCGACTCAGCGGACGAGTACTCCTTGCGATCGTAGGCGGCCTTGGCCGCCGCATAACGCGTGGAGGCAATCTGCGGAAGCAGGCGCTGCCGGACTTCGCTGAATGCGGTGCGAACACGCGGCGACGCATCCGCTTCGCCCGGCATGAACAGAGGGTCGGCGGTGATCACCGCGGCAATGGCGCTCTCGGCCTCGGTGCTGCGGCCAAGAGCGAGCAGGCATAGCGAACGATACTGCTCGATGGATTTTCGATCGGTGGCCACGACATCTGACGGAAGTCCGCTCAGCACGGCGAGGGCTTCATCGTAGCGGGCAGATGCATACAGATCGCGCGCCGCTGTTAACGGGTTCTCGCGACCGTCGCGCAACTGCGCATGCGCGGAGGCGGCGAGCGCAACTACCATCGACGCGGTAACGAGAATTCGGCCCTTCATGACGCACCTTGCTCTTGACAATGTTGTTCGAATCACCGGCGCCTACTTCATGTCGACGCTCAGCCGCACCGGCGCGTCGAGCGTCACCGAAATGGCGTGGCGCTTCTCACCGAGCTGCGGATGCTTGAATACAACCTCATGGGGCCCGATCGAGACGCTCAGATTGCCGATCGGGGTTTCGCCGACGCGGCGCCCGTCGATCCACACTTCCGCCCACGGCGCGGCGTTCAGGTTGATCGTGCCCATTGGCAGTTCGAGCCCAATGGCCGCGACCTTGCCCGGGGCGACCTGGACCACGCGCGTCGCCTTGTAGCCAAGCGAGTCGTTCGAGAGATCGAGCTCGTGACGGCCGGCGGCAAGCATCAGCCGATCTGCGTCGGTCGTACCGATCAGTCGTCCCTGCTCGCGAATCTCCAATGTGAACGGCGCCTTCACCGAGACCCAGCCAGAGACGGGGCCACCGGCGGCGACGGCACCCATGGGAACGACCAGCGACGCGGTTCCGCCGGCCTGGACGGTGACGGTGTGCTTCGCGCCGGCGCCGTCGCTGCCTTGTAATTCGACCTTGTGATCGCCCGGCGTCAGGTCGGGGATTGTCAGAGGCGCAGTTCCTCGCTCCGTGCCGTCGACGATCACCTTCGCGCCTGCTGGTTCCGACTGGACGGCGAGCTGTCCCGTCAGCGGAGCTTCGGCGAGTTCAAGATATTGAGAGACTTCAGCGTTAGCGGTCACGGTGAACGGAATCACGCGAGGCACGCCGCGGCCCCGCAGCTCGAGAATGTGAGACCCGGGCGTCAGCGAGACGCGGGCCGGTGTCCGCCCGTGAGCGAGGCCATCAACGAACACGTCAACCCCTGCGGGATTCGACTGAACGTTGAGCGATCCCATCGCCGGCGTGACCGCCGATGCGCTGAGGTACTTGTAGCCAAGCAGGCCGCCGCCACCGAGAATGATGACGAGCGCGAGAAGAGCCGCAATCCGTCCGTACGGCGGCGCCTTGCGAGACCCTCGCGCCGGCGCCTGGGGCGCAGCGGTGAACGGTTCGTCGGGATTGAAGAGCGGTCTCCCTTGAGCACTTGCTGGCGACGGCAGGAGCGGATCCGGCCCCAGGAGATCTGTGAGTTCACGAGTCGTCGCGAGCGGAGCCGGCCTGCCCTGATCACCAAGAGCAGGCGCGGTCTGCTGCAACAGGACGGCATCAAGGCGCGCCTCAATGTCGCTGACGGAGGGTTGCGCGGGCGGCATCGCGGGCTTCAGCGCTTCGGGCTCCCGCAGTGTGGCACTCTCGGGAGCCATCGTCTTCGCCACGACGGGCTGAGCCGGCTCAACGCTTGAAATCGGCTCCGGCACGGGTTCGAGCAGCGAGGCGATGTAGCGCGACAGGAACGTTTCGAGCGCCACCGGCGCCGCCACGTACATCCCGTCGTCGGATACGACTTCTTCAAGGGAGGCCATCGCCTCCGGCGCGGACGCGAACGAGCGGCGGATGTCAATCTGGAGCGCTCGCTCCAACCACGCCCGCAGCGGCTGCGACAGCGACTGCTCTTCACCGAGCGCTGAACGCTCGCGCGCTTGATTCAGCAGATCGGGAACCCGGTGGGGATACTCGTCGGCGCGAAGCGGACGGCCGAGGATGAGCGCCAGCGACACGAGCCCCATGCCGGTGACGTCCGCGCGGTGATCGAAACGGGGCAGGCCAGCGCTCGGCGGCATTGCAACGCGGAACTCCTGCCAGAGCCGATCGCGGCCGAACTGCAACTGCTCGATCGCCGCTCCCAGCACATGCTCGACGATCACGAGCCGGGCGTTCGGCGTGACGATCAAGCGCTCGGGCGCAATCAGCCCATGCGCGACGTCGCGCGCGTTCTCGTGCAGCACTGCAACCGCCGGCACGAGCTGACGGATGAGACAGAGCGCTGCGTTGATGTCGAGTTGCAGCTCCTTCTCGTGCGCGACGCGCAGGATGTCGGAGAGCCGCGTGCCCTCGATGTGATCCGACACGATTGCGAGCGCTGACGTCGGCGCCATGGCGCGATCGACGCGGCGGACGCGAGCATAGTAGGCATGCCGGAAATTCGCGAGCCTGGCCGTGCGCTCCCGCAGCGCAAACTCGAAGGACGGAACGGCCGTGAGCGCTGGCCGCAGACGCAGGATCTGCAGCAGCTCGCCAGTCGCGCCGTCGGCGGCGACGACGCGCTCACCAAGACCGTCGGAAAAGAGAGGGGCTTCCGGGCGATCGCTCGCCGCAAGGCTGGACATGACAGCGCAACGCAGTGCAACCACAAGACCAACGTGCCAATTTTGAAAAACGGGCGCAAGTCGTTGAGTGACTGGGACTCCGGCGACGCTTGCGAGACCTCATTGCGAGATCGCCGTTTACAGGGTTGTCAGCGGCCGAGCGAAAACTGTAAGCGGGGTAGATTCTGCACGTGAACAATCGATGCCAGAAGGCGTACTTCCGATCGGTGCGTGCGTTTCTGGCAGTCGCCGTCTTCTCGACACGGGCCGCTCACGCAGGTCTTTCAACACGCATACCGCACGAACCCGGCGCTCCGATTCGGAACATGCTGCTGCCGCGCGTGCGCCCGTCGCTCCACCAGCGACCGATAAAAACCGCCTGTATTCTTTTCGATGGAGGGAGCGGTCGCACCGTTCGAGCATCCGGTCGGACTCCGGCTCATGAACACGACGCTTCGATCGGCGGCACGCGATCGCGCCGACTTCTTACAACATCGCATTCCCTCTGTCGTTTGCGTTATCGGGCCCTGCACAGTTCTTCCCATCCGACCATCTGTCGGAATCGTAAGGGCAGAGACCATGCGCGACGTCGCAGCCGACGTGGTTTGGGACGGAATGCCAGTTTCCAGTCTCCAGCTGCCAGTCTCCAGTTGCCAGAGGCGTAAAGGACCAACAATCTGACTTCTGGAAACCGGAAACTGGAGACTGGAAACTGGAACCTGGAAACTGACATTAATATTCAGTATTCGGTCTGACGTGACATATATGCGCCAATCGTTTCGCGTTCTGCTTGCGGCGACACTCATTTTTTCGTTCACTGCCCTGGAGGCCGACGCTCAAGAGCATCGAGCCACCATTCGCGGCGTGGTCGCCGACCCGTCTGCGAAGGGGATCGCAAACGTGGAGGTTCGCCTATTGCGCGAGGAGACGGGCGAAACCCGTCGAGTGAAGACCGACGAAAACGGGCTATTCAGCCTGCCGGAGCTGCCCCCCGGCGTCTACCGTATCAACGTGCAGCAACCCGGGTTCGGGCCCTTCGTCGCCCGCACCGAGCTGACGATGAATCAGGAGTTCTGGCTCGACGTGCCTCTTCAGCTCGGCACCGTCTTACAAGCGGTCGACGTCATGGCACCGTTCATCCCGGTCGATCGCGACACGCCCGCCGTTCATACATTCATCGATGAGCGCACGATTACCGAGCTGCCGCTCGACGGGCGCAACTTCCTGGAGCTGGCGTTGCTGGCGCCGGGAACGGTTCCACCGCCTCAGGGTTCGGCCAGCACGGGACGCGGCGATTTCGCGCTGTCGATCAACGGCGCACGCGAAGATTTCAACGGCTTTCTGCTCGACGGTGTGTACAACATCGATCCGAAGCTGAATACGCCAGGCGTGCGACCACCGATCGACGGTATCAATCAATTCCAGGTCTTTACATCGTCGTACGACGCCTCGTTCGGCCGGAATGGCGGCGGGCAGATCAACGTCATCACGAAATCGGGTGCGAATCGCTTGTCGGGGTCCGCGTACGAGTTTCTTCGCAATGGCGCGCTGAACTCCCGCAATCACTTTGCGCCCACGGACGTGCCGGCCCCCGACTACGATCGCCATCAGTTCGGCGGCTCTGTCGGCGGCCCGCTGGTGTCAGGTCACACCTTCTTCTTCGGCGACTACGAACATACGTATCTTCGCGAGGGGATTACGCGGGTGACCAATGTGCCGACCCAGGCCGAGCGCAACGGCGACTTCTCGCAATCCCTGTTCGCCCGGCCAATCAATTTCCTCACCGGCCAGCCATTTCCGGGCGACGTCATTCCGTCTTTCTTTCAGAGTCCCGTCGGACGTTCCATCGCGGCGTTGTATCCGCTCCCCAACCGTAATCAACCGTTCGCGAACTACGTGTCCTCACCGACGCTTCGCGACGACATCGATCAGACCGACCTCCGTATCGATCAATCGTTGACGGGCGGGTCCAGGCTGACCGGCCGGTACAGTTTCAGCGATCGTCGCCTGTCCGATCCGTTCGCGGGTCCAGGCTTCGCTCTGGTTCCTGGATTCGGCACGACCGTCCCCCGGCGCGGGCAGAACGTCGCGCTCACGTTCACGCACATGCCGAGAGCCAGGATCGTCAACGATGCGCGATTCGGGTACAGCCGGGTGTCCATCGGCGTATTCGCGGAGAATACGCACGTCGACAACGCCTCGGTGGGCCTCCCTTCATTTGGCTCGAACCCGCGCGATGCAGGACTGAGCGTGATATCGATTGCCGGCTTCTCGCCTCTCGGCCACGAGTACACGACGCCGCAGGAAAGCACGTCGAACACCTTTCAGTTGTCGGACACGGCCACGATGTCGGCAGGGCGTCATCTCCTGAAGGCTGGCGCAGAGTGGTACGGCATTCGGCAGTCAGCCTACCGCGACGTGCAATCTCGCGGGTTCCTGACATTCATCAATCAGGGCTACACCGGCAATGCACTCGCTGATCTGCTGCTCGGATTGCCGGTCCTCACCGGTGGCGCCCATCTCGACAACCCGCAGGAACTGCGAGCTTCCAGCTGGAGCCTGTTCGCACAGGACGACTGGCGACCCACGCCCGCGCTGACGGTCTCGGCCGGTCTGCGCTACGACTACATCGCGCCGCCGGTCGATGCCGACAACCGCGCGAATCTGTACGACATGTCGACTGGACAGCTCGTGCCGGTCGGCACGGGCAGCATGCCACGCGGAGGCTACACCCCCGACCGTAACAATTTCGGGCCGCGGGCTGGATTCGCGTGGACGCTCGGCAAAGAAGCGAAGGACGTTCTGCGGGGTGGATATGGCATCTACTACAACCAGGGCGCGCTAGCGACCTCGGAGGGCCTGTACTTCAATCCACCCTACTTCAATCTGAGCGTATTCTTCCCAGGAGCAGGAACCCCTCCAACCCTTTCGGATCCATTTCCTGCGTCCTTTCCTGTTTACATTCCCCAGTCGGCGACGGCGTTCCAGCGGGATCTTCAGACTCCGTGGATGGAACACTGGAACGTCAACCTGCAGCACATGTTCGGTCAGACGCGATCAATCGAGGTTGGGTACATCGGTTCGCGCGGACATGATTTGATTTCGGCGCGTGACGGCAACCAGCCGCCGGCCAGTCCCAATCTCCTGAACCTCCGTCCGAACCCGCTGTTTGCGGATGTCACGCTGATCGAATCCAGAGCGTCGTCGCGGTTCAACTCTCTGCAGATCCGTTACCAGGAGCGGCCAGCCGCCGGCACGACCCTGCTCACGTCCTACACTCTCGGCAAGTCGACCGATGACGCCTCGGGATTCTTTACGAGCGCGGGCGATCCGAATTTCCCGCAGAACAGTCTGGATCCGGCGGCTGAGGAAGGACCGTCGTCTTTTGATATCCGCCATCGCTTCACCGCCGCGCTGATTCGCCCGCTGCCGTTTGCGCCGGGGCAGCTTCTCGGCGATCTCGGCTGGTTCAGCAAGACGTTTCGGGATACGGATTTCGAGCTCGTCGCCACGGCTGAGAGCGGCCGGCCGTTCACCGTCATGCTGCTTCCGGACATCGACAACAGCAACACCGGGCGGTCGAATCTCGGATTTGGTTTCAACGATCGTCCAAACGTGAGCGGCTCGACGTCGGTAGCCTCGCCCAGTGCGGCGGAATGGTTCAACACCAAGGCGTTCTCGCTGCCGCCGTTCGGCACGTTTGGAAACAGCGGGCGCAACACGCTGCGCGGTCCCGCGTACGCGAATCTCAACGTCGCGCTGGTGAAGCACTTCCGCGTCGGCCCGCAGGCGCAGATCGAGTTCCGCGCCGAAGCCTTCAACCTCACCAACCGCATCAACTACGATCTGCCCGACAGCTTCTTCGGGTCGCCGACGTTCGGACAGATCCTCTCGGCGCAGAGCCCGCGTCGATTTCAGTTCGGCGTACGGGCCACCTTCTGAATCACTGATCACTAATCACTGATCGGCGAATCCCCAATCCTCCAATCGCGGATCCTTGAATCCGTTCGAATCTCGAATCCGTCAAGCTGGAATCCAATCTCGACGATCACGATCCAGGGATCCAAGGATTCGACGATCAGCGATTGAAGGATGAGCGATTCAACGATTTCAGATTCACGAATAGTGATTAGTGATCAGGGATTGGCGGCCTCATAAAGCCGCAGGAGCCGCATGGACCAGGGCGGTGCGTTCGCAGTGTTGGCGGTCTGCGTGATCCGCACGAACTTCGTGCGGACCGGCGCAAATGCGATCGTGGTCACCCCTGGTAGACCTTGACCGTCAGCAACCGGCGCACTCCATGTGCTGCCGTCCGTAGAAACCTGCACACGATATCCGCGGGGGAAGGTTGACGTCTGTGCTGCACCCGTTCCGGTCGTCGACGACGTGAAGCGGATTTCCGTCAACATGACCGGCGCTGGCAGTTCGACCTGAAACCACATATCCGGCTGCTGCGGCACACCGCTCGTCCAGCCCATGAACGTCAGGCCGCCGGCCGCGTCGCTCCGATAGTTGTAGCCACCGTCGGCGTTGGCTTGCGGTGCGGGATGCCCTTCGTGGCTGGCCGTCACTTTCCACGCCTCGGAGGGCACGAGCAGCCGGGGCAGCGACGCCTCCAGTTCGGTCGCCGTCCATGGCGCCTTACGATCGGACGTCGCTGCACGAACCCGCTCGACATCGGGCACGCTGACCATTCCGCTCGAGTTGCCGAAACTGTTTCGAACGTACGAGACAACGTCGGCAATCCACTGATCCTTGTTCGTGCCCATCGCGACCATAACTTGCGGGTACGTCCTGCCATCGAGAGGCCCGGCGAGACCATGCACCACCGCTTTGATCGCGTAGTCACGGTGGCCGTTCACCCGCGACGATCCGGCGAGTGATGGTGCCAGCGTATTGCCAACCGCCGCTCCGGGTGTTGGCGTGCCACGTCCATCCGACCCGTGACACGCGTAACACACTTCGGTGTAGATCGAACCACCGCGGTCCAGGCTGCTCTGCTCCTCGGTCGTGAATGCCGCTCCGCCGCGACCGCGGCCGCCGCCGGGCGGATTCAGGATGCGGTCGGCCACGAATTGGACGCCTCTGGCCTTGTTACCGCCCATCGCGGACGTGATCGATGAGGATGCGTCCGGCGTTTTCAACAGGTTCATGGTCAACATCGCCTGGATGACGACGTCGGTGTCGGGATCGCTGGCGAGCCGGCGGTAATCGGCGTCGAACGAGTGATCGCCGGCTTTGTAGAGCGTCTCACTTGCACGGACGCCCTGAATCCGCACGCGAGGATCCGGATCGGCGAGCAGTTCGCGCGTCAACCGCGCGGTGAGCGCGTTCAACCCTTCGAGTGTCCACAGCGCGTGGAAACGCGCCAGTGGATTCTTTGACGTTCGAACCAGCACCTGGAGCGCCGGAACGACCGTCTTGTCCTGTTTCAACACCAGCAGCTGCTGTGCGGTATCGCGCCACCATCCATTCGGATGTGAAAGGTGCGCAACGAGTTGCGCGGCGCTCTCATTCAACATGCGCGGCCGCGTCTGGTCGCGCGCGATTCCGTCATAGGTGAGCCGCCAGATTCGGCCGTGCCCGGTGATCTTGTCGAGCTGATACTGCTTGATCTTCTCGCGAAGATAGGTGCCCTCTTTCGCCCATTCGGCTCCTTCGATCATTCCTCGATACATGTCGGCGATATAGATCGTGCCGTCAGGGCCGGTGGTCACGTCTGCCGGACGAAACAGCGGATCGAGAGAGCGGATGAATTCGGAACGCGGGTAGACATTCTGAAGCTGGGTCAGCCCGTCGGTCTTGATCGGCCTCAATCGTCGAACGATTCGCGACACGACCTCTCCATGCAGGTAGTCGCCAACGAGATCCTTCGGCAGACGATCACCGCGATAGATCTCGTTGCCTGCGGCGGCAGTCGCGTAAATCAGCGAACCGTCCGGGAGGCGCGTCCCGGGTATGCCGGCCTGAATGTCGCCGATCAGAATCGGCGCACCCCAGACGATGTTCAGGTCGGGCTCGAGCTGGTCGGGCGTCGAGAAATTGCCGTAGTGGATCGGGAACTGAAAATACCCCGGCACACCGCTGGCGCCCCCCTGGAACCACACTTTTCCATCGTTGTCCTGCGTGACGCCCCACTGCGCGCTGTTCGGTCCGGTCGGCTCCCGGAGCACACCGCCGGGCGTCCACCTCAGTCGAAACGCGTTGACGGTGCTGTAGAGCCAGTTGTCCATCGCCCAGAACAGGCTCGACTGCTGCGACTCCATGTTGCCGGCCCGCCCGAAGTTCGTCACGAACAGCTCTTTCTTGTCTGCCTTGCCGTCGCCGTCAACGTCCGTGTACTTCCACACCTCGTCGGCATTCGTCTCCATCGTCAGAATGCTGTTCGCGCCAAACGGCACCACGAAGCGCGGAAACACGAGCTTGTCGACGAACACCGCATGGTGCTCGTAGGTGCCGTCGTTATCGCGATCCTCGTGGACCGAGATGCGGCCAATGGGCGGGATCAAGTCGATGCCGTCAGGGGTCTGATAGTAGCCACGGAGCTCGACGACAAACATGCGGCCGTTACCGTCGAATGCGATCTGTGCCGGATCCTCGATGACCGGTTCCGACATGATCGGCGTCAGGCGGTACCCCGTCGGAAGCCAGAAGCGTTTGACCTGCTCATCTGGGGTCACCGGCAGGACGGGCGTCTTCGGCGAGAGGTCCGCAGCCGCATTCGCTGGATCGGTGGCACCCGGTGCGGCACCAGGTCCGCGACCGCCCCCGGGCGTCTGAATTGCGCCGCGGGTTGCGTTCTGCGCATGCGCCAGCAGAACGAGCGTCAGAAGCAGCGCTCCAGCTAGCGCGAATCGACGAAATAACCGTGAAGCCATGTGGTCTCCCGCGAAATCGACAGGATGATACTGCGGGATCCGCGATCGGTAACCATGCCGGGATCCGTGGTCCGGGATCCGGGATCCGCGACGTCATGGTCTAATCACCCGATGGCCAAGAAGAAGACCGTCAAGCGGCGAAAGAAGGTGGCACCCAAATCAGTCGGGCTCGCACCGACGGACGTCGCAGCCATACAGGATCCGGAACTCGAGCGGCTCACCCAGCAAGTTCAATCAGATGGCGGAACCGTGCTGGCGGCCTATCGAGAGCCAATCGGCGGCACGACGGTCCTCCTTGCTGCGCTGCCCATCGATCGCGTCGAGCCGACTCCGTTTCAACGCGACCCGTCCGAGCCTCACGTGAAGCGGTTGATGAACGTCATCGAGACGCTCGGACGCTTCCTTGACCCGATCATCGCGATCCGCGAACACGATGGGTACTGGACGCCGAATGGAAATCATCGCCTTCAAGCGCTTCGCAAGATCGGCGCACAGACGGTCATCGCCCTTCTTCTCCCCGACCCGGAGGTCGCGTTCAAGATTCTCGCGCTGAATACCGAGAAGGCGCACAACCTCAAGGAGAAGTCGCTGGAAACGATTCGCATGGAACGCGCGCTTGCGGAACGTTCGGGCAACCGGCTCGAACGGGAATTCGCGTTTGAATTCGACCAGCCGGCGTTCCTGACGCTCGGCGCCGCGTACGACAAACGCCCCAGGCTAAGCGGCGGCGCCTATCAGTCGGTGCTGCGACGGATAGAAGACTTTCTCGATGAGCGGATGACCAAGGCCATCGCGGAGCGTGAACGGCGCGCGGGCAAACTGCTGGCGATCGACGACGAGGTCGGACGCATCGTGCAGAAGTTGAAGGGGCGCGGGTTCACGAGCCCCTATCTGAGACCGTTTGTCGTGGCGCGAATCAATCCGATCAGGTTTTCAACGTCAACCGAGTTCGACGTCGATGACGTACTCGACCGGATGCTTCGCGCCGCGACGAAGTTCAACGTCGAGAAAATCAAGCAGGAGGACGTCGTCCGCGCCGGCGGCGCTCCGGAGGAAGAAGAGTAAGGTGCTTCTCCTGTGGCTTCCGGCTTTAGCCGGAAGTTCCGATCGTCCGCCTAAAGGCGGAAGCCACATGGTCGATCAAAGAAATGCTGAATGCTGATTGCCGAATGCTGAATGAATGGAAGGCACGGGAATTGAGGACGTGGACCCGCGCGTCGAGTCAAGCACCCCGCGCATTCAGCATTCAAAATTCAGCAATTCTTTGTGGCTACTTACCCAACCACTTGGACCAGTAGAACGTCATCGGCACCTTCCCAGTGTTCGTGATGCCGTGCATGACGTTGCCCGCACAGTACATCATCGCGCCGGGACCAACCTGGGTCGTCTTGCCGGCGCAGACGATCTCGCCTGTGCCAGACGCAACGACCATGAATTCCTCTTCTGGATGCACATGCGGTGGATGCGGTGTGGATCCGGGCTCGAGGACACACATGCCGGCCACCATGCCGCTGAGTTCGTCGGTCGGCCCGTTGTAATGCGTGAAGACGCGGCAGCCATCGACGGGTGCGGATGATTCAAGCGAGTCGAGACCGATCACGCCATCGGGCAGCTTGGCACCGGTGGTTGAAGCGCTGACGACATTTGGACTGTTGTTAGCCATAGCGCTCGATCCTCCAGCATCGCGCGCGCCCGCGTCAAGACCTGGCGGCTCTCATCGCCCCGCCTTTCAGCGCTCTTCCGATTTCCTGGGCCGACGGCGGACGGACTGGGTTCTATCGGCGCGGGCTCGCGTTGACGCGTGCCGCTTCCACTCCTCCTCGTCATGCGGCCCCCAGCTCCTCGGCGCATCGTTCGGGTCGAGCGCCTCCTGCACCGGGCGCAGGTCGACAGGCACGTGTTGGAGGTTCACGCGGATCCGCGTCCACGTCGCAAACCGTCCGCGCATGGCGTCGACGAGCACGTCTGCTGGCTCCAGATGGGCGGCGGCCTCCGCGTGGCGCGCGCGCCAGCGTTCCATCCCCGCGAGTGCGTCATCTTTTTTCGCCGCGCGGCCGATTTCGATGAGCGGATGTTTTGATGTCCGCTTCTTTGACGGCTGGACGCGTGGCGGTTCGCCGGTCTGCTTTTTGTACTGCGGGGGCCATGGGGCGTCTCCCATGCCCTCCTTCTCGTGGCGTTGCGACAGCTCCAGCAGAGGCTCGATCGAACACGGGTACCGATCGATGTCCCCATGCCGATCACCAATCGCGCGAAAACGATCGGGCATGGTCTTCAGGTTGAAGTCTGCCGGCTCGCAATCGCGGACCTCTTCCCACGTCAGCGGCGCGGACACGCGCGCGTCCGGCTTCGGGCGTACCGAGTAGGCGCTGGCGATGGTTCGATCCTTGGCGTTCTGGTTGTAGTCGAGAAAGACGCCGTGGCGCTCTTCCTTCCACCACTTGCTCGTCGCGAGTGCCGGCGCGCGCCGTTCGACCTCCCGCGCGAATGCGAGCGCCGCACGGCGGACTTCGCCAAAGGTCCAGCGCCGTTCAATCCGCACATAAACATGGATACCACGCGACCCCGACGTCTTCGGCCATCCAACAAGGCCAAAATCCTTCAGCGCCGATTCGACGACCGCCGCCACATCGCGCACGTGCGGCCACGCGACACCAGGCACCGGGTCCAGGTCGACGCGTAGCTCGTCTGGATGATCGAGATCGTCGGCCCGAACCGGGTGCGGGTGGAGTTCGAGACACGCAAGGTTCGCCATCCACGCAAGTGACGCCGCATCGCGCGGGACCACCTCTTCGGCAGTACGTCCGGAGGGGAAGCTGAGCGACACCACTTCGATCCACGATGGCCGCGACTGCGGCGCCCGCTTCTGGTAGAAGTATTCGCCGTCTATGCCGTTCGGATAGCGAACGAGCACGGTCGGCCGGCCGCCCGCGCCGCGCAACGCCCCATCGGCGACAGCCAGGTAGTAGCGGACGAGATCGAGCTTGGTGTAGCCCGCCTCAGGAAAGAGGACCTTGTTGGGATTGCTGATCGAGACCTCCTGGCCGGCAACGGTCAGGACTTCTCGATCAGCCTTGGCAGCCATGGTCCAAGGATACTTCGGCGTCAGCCCGGATCCGGATCCCGCACAACGGATCCCGGCTTCGTCAAGGCATACTACTGAGAACCCGCCGGATTTCCCTCGATGTCATAGAGCACAATCGGCGCGATGCCGGTTGCCTTGAGTGGGCCTTCAATCACCGATCGGTCGCCGACGATGACGATCGCGAGGTTGTCGACGGTCACGTACTGTTTCGCCACGCGAAGCACATCATCTTTCGTGATCGCTGCAACCCGTTTCGCGTACTGCTGGTAGTAATCGTCGGGCAGGTTCTGCGTCCACAGCGTCGTGACCGCGGAATTGATGCTGCTGACCGATGCGAATGTGGCTGGCAGGCGTTGGACGAGCGCATCCTTGGCCGTCGTCAATTCCTCGTCGGTAATCGGACGGCTTCCGACGATCCCTCGAAGCTCCTTCATGAACTCAATCAGCGCGGCGTCGCTCTTCGCGGTGACAATGTCGCCGCCCGCACGGAAAGCTCCCGGACCCTTGCCGTAGGCGAAGTTCGAGCTCACTCCGTAGCTGTAGCCCTTTTCTTCGCGTATGTTCGCGTTCAAGCGCGACTGGAACATGCCGCCAAGGATCGTGTTCATCACCTGGAGCGCGTAATAATCGGGCGTGTTGCGCGGCGGACCAGGACGTCCGATCGCAAACGTCGATTGGGCGGCTCCAGGTTTGTCCACCAGGAAGATCGTTGTCGGGCGCGGATCGGCGACCGCTGGGTAGTTGAATGCGGGACGTTCGCCCGCTTTGCTCCAACCCGCAAGCGCCTTCTCGATGACCGGCTTCGCAGCGGCCGCGGTCGTGTCGCCGACGACGGTGATCAACGCGCGGCCCGGCTGGTAATACGCTCTATGGAAGCCGACGATGTCGTCCCGGGTAATCGCCTTCAGGCTTTCCTCGGTGACGACGCGTCCGTAGGGATGAGTCGAACCAAAGACAATTCGGGGAAAGACACGTCCGGCGATGGCGTTCGGTTGGGAGCGCGCTTGCGTGAGCGCGACCAGTCTCTGACCACGCAGCCGGTCCAGTCCGGCCGCCGGGAACGTCGGGTTCAACAGCATGTCCGTCAGGAGTTCGAGCGTCGCGCCGAACTTCGCCCTCGTCGACACAAATCCGACGCTTCCGGTCTCACCCCCGACGTTCGACGTCACCGTCGTCCCGAGGAGCTGGAGTGCGTTCGACAACGCGTCGGCGTTGCGGGTCTTGGTGCCTTCGCTCAAGAGCGCGGCGGTCAGCGATGCGACACCCGGCCGTCCCGCCGGCTCGAACTGATTGTCGCCACCGAGAAAGGTGATCGAAAAGGAAATGAGCGGGAGATCGTGCTTCTCCGACACGATCAGTTCGGCGCCATTGGCGAGCGTGGCTTTGGTCCACGTGGGCACACGAAGCACAGGCGTCGGCCCAGCCGGCGGTATCTTCTTGCGATCGAGTCCTTGCTGCGCCGAGGTGGTGAACGATAGGCAGAGCGCGAACGCGAGAGCTACGCGCCCCTTCATTTGCCACCTTCCGGCTTCTTCTCGTCGTATTCGGTCACGCGAGTGCTCTGCTCCGGTTTTGCTGCCTGATCGAGCTTGCCGACCGGGACGACGCTGAGCACGACGCGACCGCGCGTCAGGTACTTGTTCGCGACGCGCTTCACGTCCTCAGCGGTCACCGATAGCGTTTTCGTGTACTCGGTGCGGAAGTATCCGGCGTCGCCGTGATAACCCGCGCCGTCGGTGAGACGGAATGCTTTGCCGAGATTTGACTCCAGGCCGCGCACGAAGCCGAGTTCCTCCCCCGCGGTTGCCTTCTGGATTTCCTCAGCCGTCGGGCCTTCCGTTTTCAGGCGCTCGATGATCGCGTCGGCCGCGGCCTCGAGATTCGTGAGCGCGTGGCCAGGACGCGGCGTAATCGTCAGCACGAAATCGCCGACGTCTTCGTTCGTCGATTGGAAGACGTTCACGCTCGCGGCCGACTGCTCGTCGTAAACCAGCGCCTTCGTGATTCGCGCGGTGCGCGGGCCGGCGAGGATACTCGCCAGCACATCAAGAGCAAATCGATCGTCGTTCTTCTCCCCCACGGTCGGCCACTGCATGTATAGCCGCGGCACTTGCACACGATCTTCGTACACCAGCCGCTTCTCCGCCTGGAGCGTCACCGGATCCACCGTCGGCCGGGTAATCGGCTTGCCGCGAGGGATGTCGCCGAAGTACTTGGTCACCCATGCCTTTGCTTGAGCGGGATCGATGTCGCCGACGATGGCGAGGAATGCGTTGTTCGGCGCGTAGTACAAGCGGAAGAAGTTCTTCACGTCCTCTTCGGAGGCGGCGGACAGGTCGGTCATGCTGCCGATCACGTCCCATGAGTACGGGTGCGTCGGCGGATAGGTTGCGCGCGCCAGGATCTCGCTGGCGCGCCCGTACGGCTGGTTGTCGACACCCTGTCGGCGTTCGTTCTTGACGATGTCGCGCTGTGCGTTCAGTTTGGCCAGGTCCAGCGCGTCGAGCAGGTATCCCATGCGGTCGGCCTCCAGCCAGATGGCCGATTCGAGATAGTTGGCAGGGATGGTTTCGAAGTACGTCGTCCGATCATTGTTCGTCGTTCCGTTGTTCGATCCCCCGATGCCTTCGGTGAGCTTGTCGTGCAGACCGTAGGGCACGTTTCCGGAACCGGTGAACATGACATGCTCGAACAAATGCGCGAAGCCCGTCCTCCCGACCGTTTCGTTCTTCGACCCGACCTTGTACCAGACGTTCACCGACACCGTCGGTGTGGCCTTGTCGGGCGACAGAATGACGGTGAGGCCATTCGGAAGCGTGTAGGCTTCAAACGGAAGACGCAGCGTGTCTGACGGGGCGGCGGGCGTGGTCGGCCGTTGGCCGGTGGCAGGCGCCTGCGCCGCCGGCGTCGCGACGGACGCCGCCAACGCCAGCGCGATCAGGTGAAATCTCGGTCGCACGGAAACCTCCGCCGCCAATCGTATAGCGAGTCGGGGTCAACGGGGGTCAGACCCCGGTCACTGCCGGGGTCTGACTTCGGTTTGACCAGGGTCTGACCCCGCTCACGGCCAGAGGGGAGGCCATCAGCACGAGCGCGACGCAGAACATCGGCCAGTTGAATGCAGTCGGCAGCACGAACGCCGTCCCGTTCTTCAGTTCGTCCAGCTGCCGCAGGGAATCCGCCATGAATATGTAGAGCGCGAGCGCGATGCCGGCCGCGCTGAGACACCAGGCTTTGGCAGACACCGCGGTGGACCGGACGCGGTCGTGCGGCAGGCTCACAATCGTTCCCCACACAGTCATCAAGAGCGCGATGGAGACGGGCGCCAGGACTGGTCCCCACCACGGCAGCGGCAGGAGAAACAGCACGTCCCAGTCGTAGATCGAGCGCGGCCAGCCGCACATCAGCCGAAGGAAGACGTAATAAAAGATGTCCCAGACGCCAAACGCGAGCGCGGCGTAGCCCCATCGAGCACGCCACGTCCGTCCCGCGAGCATTCCCACGGTCAGGAGCATGACCAGCGTCGCTGCCTCACGCACCAGTTCGACCTGCCCGAGCGTGCCTTTGATGGGCAACGGATTGGGCTGGTACGGTTCGATGCGATCGACGAGCGTCCGCAGATAGTAGACGGTTGCAGACTCGAGCCACGCCATCGCCACGGCAAAGGCGACGACGATGAACCAGCGCGCGTGCGTTCTGACGAATGCGATCATCGATCCCTCACCGTGCTGGGTTGTTCGCTGTTCCTGTCGGCATCGGCAAACGCGCGAATGCGTCGGTCGACGGCCTCGATGGTCTCGTCAGGCGTCGACGTTCCGGCCGTGATTCCCACCGTCCGCATATTGGTAAACCAGCCGGGGCGCAAATCCGCGTAGGATTGCACGTGGTAGACCTGCGGACAATATCGGCGGCACGTCTGCACGAGCTCCCGCGTGTTGTTGCTGTTGGCGCCGCCGATGACGACGACCACATCGCTTTGCCGAGCGAGATCCGCGGCGGCAATCTGTCGATCCTTTGTCGGCCTGCAGACCGTGTCGACGAATCGAACGAGCGACTCCGGGAATCGGCGTTTGATCAGATCGACGATGTGCCGCACCTTGACGATCGGCTGCGTCGTCTGGGCGGCCACCCCGATCCGAGGGTGCGGCTCGAGCGCGAACACGTCGCTTTCTTCAAGCACGACATCGAAGCGATCGAGGTCCCCGGTCAGGCCGCGAACCTCGACGTGTCCTCGCTGCCCGACGATCACCGGATGGTATCCGTCGCGCACCAGGGCGCGCACCGCCTTGTGGGCGACGTGGACGAGCGGACAGGTGGCCTCGACGACCTCGAGGCCGAGCGCGCGTGTCTGTGCCAGGGCACGCTCGGAGGCGCCATGCGCCGTCACCATCACTTTCGAGGTGCGAACGTCGTTGACGTCGTGCGCGACGGCAATCCCGCGGGTCCGCAGGTCCGCCGTCACCGTTGCGTTATGAACCAGATCGCCCAGAATGGTGAGCGAACCGGCCTTCGCATGTTCGTGCGCCAGCGCGATCGCATCCCGAACGCCGAAACACATGCCGAGATGTTCGGCCCGGATGATGCGGATGGACGTGCTGGTTGCCGGGCCGGCCTCAGAGGGATTACTTTGCATTACAAAGTAATTATTTACGACAAGACCCGGGCTGTCAAGTTGCCTTCCGGGCGATGTTCGCGGTTCGCGGTTCACGCGCAACCGACCTCCGGAACCCTGAACCACGAGGCGGTGTCAAACCCGGACGAATTCCAAGGTAGCGTCGGTAACTCCTTGTTCCCTTGTTCTGGCCTAGTTGGCGCCGTGATCGCGACGTCATGCTCCCAGCCGCCAGCACATTCAGCGGGACCAATCGTGCCAAGCAATGTGCGCTGACAAGGAGGAGACGGTGAAGTACTTTCAGCGTTCCGCGCACTGACAAGGAAATCCGAAGCTCACGCCACGAATGTGGCACCGATCTCGTGCCAAAAACCAACTCGTTCCGGAACGAGTTAATTTCTGCAACGCGATGAGACGACGGGATAACCTAAGTCGTTATCGACGATCGATTGATGTTGCTGCTCGGCACCACGCTGCCGCGGGGATCACGGCAACACTCCCACTCGCGGCCAGCCGTCCTCCCACAGGATGGTCGAGATCTGGAGTGCCGAGCCGCGGCCAAGGCCGGCGCCGTAGTAGGCGTGAAAGAATAGGTAATCTCGACCGCCGTCGCTGAGCACGGCCTGGTGACCCGGACCACGCCACGTCGCTGTCGTAGCCGCAACGACAGTCGAGCCGCCCCCTTCGATCATCGCCTTTCCCCTCTTGTCGAAGTACGGACCAGTGACGCGTGGCGCGCGACCGACGACAACGTTATAGGTACTGTCAGCGCCACGGCAGCAGCGATCGAACGATACGAAGAGATACCAGAAGTCGCCGTGCCGGACGATGAACGCGGCCTCGACCGAGCCATTGATCGGGGCTTCGCGCGGACGACTGCTCAACGAGTACAGCGTTGTGTCCGTCGCTGATAACTTACCGGTCGCAGGATCGATGCGACGCATCTTGATCCCGCTCCAGAAACTGCCCCACGCAAGCCAGACGTTGGACGTGTCCTCGATCACCAGGTTTGGATCGATGGCGTTCCAGTCGTCCCTGTCTACGAACGACCGCACCACGAGGCCGTTGTCCGTCCATCGATAGTTTGGGCTGGACTGGTCGAGGGTCGGTGCGGTGGCAAGACCGATCGCCGAGTTCCGACTGCCAAACGACGACACCGAGTAATAGAGATGGAACTTGCCGTTGAATTTCGAGATGTCGGGTGCCCACGCATTCCGCGCTTCCGGTATCTCGCGCGTCGCCCACTCCGGCAAGGTCATAAGCACGTAACCGGAAGACTTCCACATTCGCAGATCAGTCGACGTACGTATGGGAATGATTCCTTCGCCCTCCCGACCACCCGTGGAGAACACGTAATAGGTGTTTCCTTCCTTGATGGCCGATGGATCGTGAACGCCCGACACGTCGCCGGTTAGGGAAAGAACCTCCTGGGGCGCGAGGTGACGGTGGGCGATCGGCGCCGCCGACGCGGCCACCATGACGAGAGCAACGACCACCGGGGGAGTAAGTCGTCTCATTGGTTGCGTCGTTCAGCTCCCAATCGCAAATAGGTGCTTTTCACCTCTGATGTAGATTCGCCCATTCGCAATCGCGAGCGACGAGTACACCGGCTCATCGATCGTATTGGTACGCACGATCTCGTGCTTCGGGCCCGCCTTGAGCATGAAGGTCTCCCCTTCTTCGCTCGTCATCGCAATGAGCCCGCCGAATGCCACCGGCGATCCCATGAAGTGCGCCGATGCCGGCGGGCGTCCGCCTTCGTACTGCACCAGACCAGTCGCCGCATCCAGGCACGTGACGATGCCGTTGTCCGTGAGCAGGTAAACGTAGTCGCCGTACAGCATGTTTGAGACGACGTAGCCCGTGCCCTTCGTGTAGGTCCACGCCACGCGCTTTTCGGGTGGAACAACGCCCGTACGGATCGCGATCACCTTCTTCTCGGGAAAACCGGCCGTCACGATGACCAGCCCCTTGCCCACCAGCGGCGTGTGAATCGCATTGCTCTCGACGCCGGTGGTTCTCCACAATTCCTTCCCGGTCGCCGGATCGTAGGCAATCGCCAGTTCGGTGCCGTTGGTCACCAGTTCCATTCGATTCGCCGCGCTGACGAGAACCGGCGTCGACCAGCTGATTTGAACCGGGCGGCTGGTCTTCCACATCTCGCGACCGGTGCGCTTGTCGTAGGCGGCGATGACCGAGGCTTTCCCTTCATCCTCGTCGCGCTGAATGATCACGAGATCCTGAAAAAGAACGGGGGACGTGCCGGTACCCAGTCCCAGCGTCTTGAACCGCTCGACGACTTTCCACGCGAGCTGGCCGGAGAAGTCGTACGCATACAGCCCTTCCGGACCAAAATACGCATACACGAGACGCCCGTCGGTGACGGCGGTCGGCCCGGCGAAGCTGCTGCGCTTGTGTCGTGCGTCGTAGACGGTACCGCTGTAGGCCGTGCGATCCCACAGGAGCTTTCCGCTTCGCGCGTCCAGCGCGAGGACCTTCAGCGTGTGGGCCCGGTCTGCCGCGACGCTGTCGGGATGGAGCCAGACCTGGCCGTCAACGGTGTGTCCAACCGCTTTGGCCCCCGGGACGACGTCGCCCTCGATCGCCGCGGTGACGAAAACGCGATCACCCCACACAATGGGAGACGAATGGCCGCTCGGCAGTTCGGCTTTCCAGGCGACGTTCTTCGTCGAGGACCACTCGGTCGGCACATTCGCCTCCGGCGAGATGCCCTGGCTGCCCGGACCGCGCCACTGCGGCCAGTTTTCAGCCGATACGGTGACCGTTGCCGCAAGGCCGCTGCCGATGAGCATGGCGCTGAAGCGCTTGAACGAGATCATGCGTAATGTGTATAGCAGTAACCAGTTTCCAGTTACCAGTTCCCAGTTTCCAGTTCCGGCGAAAAAGTGACCGTTGACGTCTAAGAGTGACCAGTCGTCGAGTCTGAGAAAAACTGGCAACTTGAAACGGGTCACTGGAAACTATCATTAGGACCACTATGAAAGCCCACACACTTCGGTTCACCCCGATTTGGCTCGTCGTCGCGCTGGCGATTCCCGCCGCCCAGGCCGGCCATGCCCCGGACTGGCCCGACTGGCGCGGGCCCGCGCGCAACGGCATGTCGACCGAAACGGGTCTGCCGTCGAAATGGTCGGTGAGCGGCGACAACCTCGCGTGGAGCGTGCCCTATGGCGGACGCTCCGGACCGGTCGTGTTCGGCGATCACCTCTACCTGCAAAACACCTCCGGCTCCGGTGCGTCCGAGCAGGAGCGAATCATGTGCTTCAACGCCGACACGGGGAAGCTGCTGTGGGAACACCGCTACAACATGTTCACGAGCGATGTCCCCGCCCATCGTCTTGCCTGGTCCTCGCCCGCGGTTGATCCGTCCACCGGCAACGTGTTCGCCATCAGCGCCAACGGTCTCGTCATGTCGCTGTCCAAAGACGGCAAGCTGTTGTGGGAACGTTCGCTCGCCGAAGAGATGGGCATGTGGACGACGCATGGTGGACGGATGTCGAGTCCGATCGTCGATGGCAAACAACTGATCGTCAGCGGTATTACCTTCGCCTGGGGACAGTATGCGGGCGGTGCACACCGCTTCATCTCGTTTGACACGGCGACAGGACAGATCCAGTGGGTAAGCGCGCCTGAGGGCCGTCCGACCGACACGATTTACGCCAATCCGTACGTGGCCGACGTGAACGGCACGCGCCTGTTCTTCTCCGGCGGCAGCGACGGCGCGATGCATGCGATCAAGATCGGCACCGGTGAGCCGGTCTGGCACTGGAACGTCAGCAAGCGAGGGCTGAACACAGCGGCGCTCATGATCGGCAGCGATATCATCGTGACCCACAGCGAAGAGAACATGGAAGGCACCTCGATGGGGATGGTTGCCGCGGTGCCGGCGACGTCGAAAGGCACGCTGACCGACAAGGATGCGCGTTGGCTCCTGCGCGACGTGCAGGCCGGGTACGGATCACCGGTATCCGACGAGCAGCGCATCTACCTGGTCGACAACGGCGGCGTCATGTTCGCCTTTGACGTCAAAGACGGACACCAGGTGTGGCGAAAGAACCTGGGGACGATCCAGAAGTCGTCGCCGGTCTTCGCCGACGGGAAGTTGTATGTCGGCACGGAGAACGGGAAGTTCTACATCCTGAAACCGCGTGCCGACGGCGTCGACGTGCTCGATGAAGATGACATGCCCGCGGGCGTTGACGGCAATCCACAACCGATCATCGCCGCGCCGGCCGTCGCGCGCGGCCGAATCTACCTGGTGACGATGGAGAAGATGTTCGCGATTGGACCGAAGACCGCACCGAAGGGCGGAGGCACCGGTTATTCCACCGCGTCCGGTTTGCCCGAGGGGACGGCAGCGTCGCTGCTTGTGACGCCGACGGAATTCATCGTCAAACCAGGTGCGCCTGTAACGTTGAACGTGCGGGGCTTCGACGCCAACGGACGACAGGTCGCCAAGGTCGGCGACGCCACCTGGACGCTCGAGAACCTCAAAGGCACGATCGCGAACGGCACGTTCACGCCAGATCCCGCCGCAGGTCCGCAGGCTGGCCTGGTGAAGGCATCGATCGGCTCGATGACCGCCGCGTCACGCATTCGGGTCATCCCCGATCTCCCCTGGACCTACGACTTCGAGTCGAGCGGCGAGACGCCACCGGCTCACTGGGTGAACGCTACCGGAAAGTTCGCGGTGCGGGCGCTCGATGGAAACAAGGTGTTGGTGAAGCTCGCGCAGAATCCGTTCGCTTTTGCGAAGCGCTGCCGCGTGTTCATGGGCAGCCCCGACTACAGCGACTACACGATCGAAGCGGATGTCCGCGCGATGGAAAAGCGTCGTCAACGCGGCGACGTCGGCGTCGTCGCGCAGCGCTACGAGATGATGCTGTCAGGCAGCCACGAGCGGATCGAGCTGCAGCCGTGGCAGCCGGAGACCCAGCGAACGGTCAAGGTCGACTTCCCGTGGAAGGCGGATACCTGGTACACGATGAAGCTCGAGGTGCAGTCGCTTGGTCAGGGGAAGGTCCGCGCTCGCGGCAAGGTGTGGGCGAAGGGCGAGCCCGAGCCGGCTACCTGGTCCATCGAACGCATCGATCCAACCGGCAGCTTGAAGGGAGCACCTGGACTGTATGCGGACGCGCCGTCGGTCGAGACTGGCGGTTCGGAAATCTATTACGACAATATTAAGGTCTATAAGAATCGGTGAATTGGTGAATTTGGTGAATTGGTGAATTCTGGATATTGCTGCTCAGCAGCAACGTCGACAATTCTCTAATTCACCAACCCACCAAAACACCAATTCACCAATTACTCCAATGACTAAACAACTTCTGGTGATAACCGGGTTGCTCCTCGCAGGGTCCCTCGGTGCGACAGCCTCTGACCCCGGCTCCGGCGACTGGCCGATGTGGGGCGGGACGCCCGACCGGAACATGGTTTCGAACATGAAAGGCATCCCAACAACGTGGGACGTCAAGACGAAAAAGAACGTGAAGTGGGTCGCCGAGCTCGGCACACAGGCGTACGGCAACCCCGTCGTCGCCGGCGGCATGATCTTCGTCGGCACGAACAACGAGGGGCCGCGCGATCCGAATGTCAAAGGCGACAAGGGCGTGCTGATGGCATTCCGCGAGTCGGACGGGCAGTTCATGTGGCAGGCAGTGCATGACAAGCTGGCCGCGGGGCGCGCGAACGACTGGCCCTACCAGGGGATCTGCTCATCGCCGCTCGTCGAAGACGGCGTCGTCTATTACATGTCGAATCGCGGCGAGCTGATGGCGGTCGACGCCAACGGATTCCGCGACGGCAAGAACGACGGCCTGGTGAAGGACGAGAAGAACACGAAAGAGACCGACGTCGACATCATCTGGCGCTACGACATGATGGAGGAGCTCGGCGTTCTCCAGCACAACATGGCGAACGCCTCGCCGGTGAGTTACGGCGATCTGATCTTCGTCAACACGTCGAACGGTCAGGACGAGAGCCACGTCAACATTCCGTCGCCAAAGGCGCCCGCGATCATCGCCGTCAACAAGAAGACCGGAAAGCTGGTGTGGGAGGACAATTCGGTCGGCGAGCGGATCCTGCACGGACAGTGGTCATCTCCCTCGGTTGGCAAGGTCGGCGACACCGTGCAGGTCGCGGTGGGTCAGGGAGACGGATGGGTTCGTGGGTATGAGGCATTGACGGGCAAGAAGCTCTGGGAATTCGACATGAACCCGAAGGATTCGGTCTGGCCGAAGACGCGCAACGAAGTCATCAGCACGCCGGTCTTCTACGACAACGTCGTCTACATCGCCAACGGACAGGACCCCGAGCACGGGGAAGGCGTCGGGCACTTGTATGCGATCGATCCGACCAAGCGTGGGGACATCACCGAGACGGGGCGCATCTGGCACTACGACAAGATCCGTCGATCGATTTCCACAGGATCGGTTTACAACGGGATCCTCTTTTACTCAGACTTCAGCGGCTTCCTGCACGCGCTCGATGCGAAAACCGGAAAACCGTTCTGGACGCACGATATGTTCGCGGCGATCTGGGGATCGCCGATGGTGATCGACGGCAAGGTCTACCTCGGCGATGAGGACGGCGACGTGACGGTGCTCAATGCCGACAAGACACTGAAGGTCATCGCCGAAAACAACATGGGCAGCTCGGTCTATTCGACCCCGGTTCCCGCGCACGGCGTACTCTACGTCGTCAATCGCAACCAGCTCTACGCGCTGGCCGAGGGGGCAGGCGGATCGAAGTAGGCCCGCGATGCGCGTCCCCTCGATCGCGATCCTGATCGCCGCAGCAGTTGTCTCGGTGTCGGCGCAAGCGCCTTCCGGGGGCTGGCCGCAGTTTCGAGGATCGTCAGCGCTCCTCGGAACAACGGAGGCCACGCTTCCACCCACGTTGAAGCTGCTGTGGACCTACGAGGCAGGCGACTCGATCGAGTCGTCCGCGGCCATCGCCGACGGCGTGGTGTACGTCGGCTCGCAGACGGGCGAACTTCACGCGGTCAACCTCAGCGACGGGTCACCGAAATGGAAATACAAGGCGTCGGCTGACGGCATCGGCGAGTCGTCGCCTGCCGTCGCCGGCGGCGTCGTCTACATCGGCGATCTCTCTGGTACGGTGCACGCCGTCGACGCGTCGACCGGCAAGCCGGTTTGGACATTCAAGACCGACGGCGAGGTGAAGTCTTCACCGGTCGTGACTGGCGACACGGTGCTGATCGGATCGTACGACTCGAACCTCTATGCGCTCGCCGCAAAGACGGGAAAGCTTCAATGGAAGGTGCGGACCGACGGCTACGTGCACGCCACACCCTCGGTCGTCGACGGCGTCGCCTACATCACCGGCTGCGACGAGATTCTCCGCGGGATCCGCATCCGTGACGGGCGGCAGTTGTTCATGCTCTCGTCCGGCGCCTATACGGGCGCGTCGCCGGCAATCTCGAACGGGCGCGCGTTCTACGGCACCTATGAAAACGAGGTGCTCGCCGTCGATCTGAAGCTGCACAAGATTGTCTGGCGCTACCGTCATCCGGAACGGAATTTTCCGTTCTACTCCTCTGCCGCGCTCTCCGCCGGACGCGTGTTCGTCGGCGGGCGCGACAAGCTGATGCACGCGCTCGACGCAGCCTCAGGCAAGGAAGTCTGGTCGTTTCAGACCGGCGCCCGCATCGACTCCTCGCCCGCACTCGCCGGCACTCGCGGATACGTGGGATCGAATGACGGGAAGCTGTACGTGTTCGACACGTCGAGCGGGAAGATCGTTCAGCAGTTCGACGCGGGTGGCCCGCTGTCCGCGTCGCCAGCGATCGCCGGCGGACGACTCGTCATCGGATCTCAGGACGGCAAGCTTTTCTGTCTCGGCTAGTCACTGAAGAACTTCTCTCACTTTGCGCTGGCCACCCCCAGCGCCTGCCAGCGCTCGCCCTTGGCTCGCGCCGCTGATTCGCGGCGACTGGCTGCTCAGTCAGCGCCGGGTCGATCGGGAGGCGGAGCGGCGCGCGCGAGGCGGCGGCGAGCGACGTTGAACAGGCGGCGCCGCGGGCGGGGGCGGCAACATTGGCACTTCCGGTTCGTCCCCCAGTTCTCGAGACTGATGGTCGCTCGCCTGAATCAGGTGGGCATTCATGTGCTGGCGCGCGGCATCGACATCACGAGTCTTGATCGCCCGATAGATGCGTCGGTGCGCCTCCGCGGCATCCTTCATGTCGCTCTCAGCCGCCCGGGCGACGGTCTGCACTCGCCGTTCGTAGTACATCGCCGACACCATCTCCACCAGCGCAGCAATGATCGGATTGCCTGACGCGGCGGCAACGCCGCGGTGGAAATTGACGTCGTGGACCAGGAACACCTGTCGCTCTGCAAGCGACGCAAACATCCCCGCAACTTCGTCGGCAAGCGTCGCGAGCTGCTCCGACGTTGCGCGCTCTGCGGCGAGACCCGAGGCGCCGACTTCGAGAATGCGACGGGCCTCGTGCATCTCGTCGCGCGTGAACCCGTGCAAGGCCGCGAGGAAACTCAACGGCTCGGTTCTGAGTGCGGGAGGTCCATCCGGGATGTAGGTCCCCGAACCGTGTTTCGAGTGGACGACGCCGAGGGCAGCCAATGAATGGAGACCGGCGCGCACCGTCGGTCGACTGACGCCGATTCGAGTCGCGAGATCGCGCTCGGCAGGCAATCGATCGCCCGGCTTCAGACGCCCGCGCTCAATCAATCGCCTCACGAAAGCGACGACCTGCTCGCTGCTGCCTTCTGCGCTCCCGCGCGCCGCGACCGGCATGACCTTCCCCCTGTCTGAGTGACTTCCGCCTTCAGGCGGAAGTCAACGACAGCCACATCCTTCCGGCTACAGCCCGGAAGCCACGAAAAGCTAGAACGTGAACCGCGCGCCGATCTGGATGTCGCGCGGGTTGTTCCGATCCTGGTTGATGAACCCGAACGTCGCGTTCCGCGCATCGACGTTGGGATTCCACAGCACAGTGTAGTTCAGCGCGTTGATCGCTTCGACCCGAATCTGCAATTTCAGCCGGTTCGGCAGCGAGAAGTTCTTGTAGAGCCGATGATCACTGAAATGCGCATGGTCATCCGCACGTGCTCAATCGCGTCCGTCCTCGAACATCAGCGAGAAAACGGCGGCTGGCCGAAGAACACGGATATGACCACGCCGCCGGATCCCGCCGTCCTCGCGGCGGCGCGGACCAGGCCGGACTCGACGATCGACAATGGTGTGACCGTCGTCGATCCCGCGGCCCCACCACACGCGAGACTCTTGGACGTCGAATACCCGGCGTGGGAGTCCCGTCACTAAGCGGACAGTCGTTGCGATGAGTCGGCGCGAGCGATGAGCGCTGGCTGGCGCTGGGGTGGGGCCCCAGCGCAAAGTGAGAAATGATTGGCTGAGCCGGTCGTGATCAATGATTCTGGATTAAGTTATCCCCAAGGAGTGGCACATCGCATGATTTCGTCCATGAATCGACTCTCTCGCATCTGCCTGATGCTTACGCCGGCGATCGCCTTTTCATCACTACTCGTCGCGCAGCAGCCTGCGCCCGGTGGACCGCCGAGGCCTCCGGCTCCGGCCGCCGCGCAGGCAGGACGTGGCGGACGCGGACCGGCCCCGGTGAAATCGCCAGAGGTCGCGACCGACGGTCGGGTGACGTTCCGACTTCGTGCGCCGAATGCGAAAGAGGTCGCCGTGTCGATGAGCGGCAAGCCGCTGCCGATGCAGAAGGACGACCAGGGCGTGTGGAGCGCGACCACCGACCCGATGGCACCCGACATCTACACGTATTCGCTCGTCGTCGACGGCACATCGATGAACGATCCCGGAAATCGACAGAGGCAGACATCGTTCGGCAGTTTCCAAAGTCTGCTCGTCGTCCCCGGACCGAAGCCATGGCTACCGGCTCCCGGAGTGGCGCGTGGCGCGGTGACACGTCACGCCTACCATTCGGCTGTCGCAAACGACGACCGCGACTTCTTTGTCTACACGCCGGCCGGTTACGACCCGCGGCGCTCACAGCCCTATCCCGTCCTCTACCTGCTCCATGGACTCGGCGACGATGCGGAACGGTGGCTGACCGGCGGCGGAGGCGCCGCGAACATCCTCGATAACCTCATCGCCGAGAACAAAGCCGTTCCGATGATCGTGGTGTCGCCTCTCGGTTACGGCACCTCACAGGGCCCTGCAGGCGGACGCGGATCGGCCAACCTGATCGGCTACTCGAAAGCCCTGCTCGACGAAGTGATGCCGATGGTCGACAAGGCGTACAACGTGAGCAAGAACCGCGAGCAGCACGCGATCGCCGGGCTGTCGATGGGTGGCGCCGAAACGCTGTACGTCGGGCTCAATCATCTCGATAAGTTCGCCTGGATCGGTGCGTTCAGCTCGGCTCCCATGCTGTTTCCCGCCGCGGCAGACGCGGCGCAGGCCGCTGGTTCCGGCGGCGGCGGACGCGGCGCACCTCAACCAATGGACCCGGCAATCTTTGCGAAGACATTCCCCACGCTCGACGCGAAAGCCAACTCGCAGATCCGGATGCTCTGGATCGTCTGCGGCACCGACGACGGCCTGATCGGCGTGAACCGTCAGTTCAAAGACTGGTTGAAATCAAAGGGTGTGCAGTTCACCGAGCAGGAAGTGCCCGGCATGGCGCACGTCTGGCCGCTGTGGCGCCAGAACCTGACCGACATGGCGCCGCGGCTGTTCCAGGTCAAGGGCAAACAGGGTTAGTCTCGCGTCGAGCTACCCGCGCAGCGCGATCAACGGATCCACTCTCGTCGCGCGGCGTGCGGGAAAGTAGCACGCCGCGAGACCAACGAGACCGATTGTCACGACCACCGCGATGAGTGTCAGTGGATCGTGTTGAGATGTGGCCACGAGCTCGGACGCGATCAGCCGCGTCGCGGCGAAGCTCCCGAGCAGGCCAATCGCCGCACCGGCCGCAACCAGGCGCAGCCCCATGAATCCCACCAGCCGGAACACGTGCACCGGCGCCGCTCCCAGCGCCATCCGGATTCCTATCTCGTGTGTCTGTTGTGAGACGGTGTAGGCGATCACGCTGTAGACGCCAATCGCGACCAGCACCAGGCCGACCGACGCGAACACGCCGAGCAGGACGACGCTGAATCGCGGCGTCGCGTACGAGAATTGCGTCAGGTATCCCGTCAGTGAGCCGGTCAGGGTAATCGCGACACCGCGATCGACGGCCCACACTTCACGCTTGACACGATCGACCAATGCCTCCGGATCGCCGTGGGTCCGCGCCATGATTCCCCGTTCGAACGCGCCCGTTACCGTGTAAGGGATGAAGGCTTCTGCCGTCGGCGGATCCTGAATGCCCTGGTTCTTTGCGTCCGACACGACACCGATGATTTCGAAAACCGGGTTCTCGATCGGTTGCTCCTGTTCGAGCAGTTTGAACTTGATCTGCCGGCCGATGGGATCTTCCTGCCCGAAGTATTTGTTGACCAGCGTCTGATTGACGACGACCACACGGCGCGCCCCGTTGACGTCAGCTTCTGACAGGGGCCGTCCCCGCTGAAGACGGATTCCAAGCGTTTGGAAGTACCCCTCACTGACAAGCTGAAAGATCGCGTTCCACCGTTCGCCGGAAGTCTTGCCGGGAATGTCGATGTCGCTCTGGATCCCGCCGTACGGCGGTAAGCTCGACATGGCGGTCGCGACTTCGATTTCCGGAACCTCGTGCAACCGCCGCAGCAGTTCACGGAAGAATCGCTGCTTCTCCGCAGCTGTCGTGTACTGCCCGCGAGGCAGCGGCAGCCGCGCGACGAGCACGTTGTTCGGGTTCATCCCGAGATCCACCGTCTGCAGCCTGACGAAGCTCCGCATCAGCAGGCCGGCGCCGGCGAGCAACATCAGCGACAATGCGACTTCGACGATGACGAGCGCGCCGCGCAGCTTGCCTCCGCGGAATCCGCCGCTGACGCCTTTGCCCGAGTCCTTCAGCGGCTCGACGATGTCGCGCTTCGCCGTCTGGAACGCGGGCAGCAAGCCAAACAGCATCGCGGTGGCCGCGGCGACCACGAGGCTGAACGCGAGCACCGGCACGTTCAACCGAATGATCGCTTCTTGCGGAATCATGCCGTCGGGAATCAGCTGGACGAGTGCCTTGATCCCGGCGTACGAGAACAGGCAGCCGACGACCACCCCGGCGGCAGCAAGAATGAGGCTTTCGACGAGCAGTTGACGGACGAGACGGGTTCGGCTCGCGCCCATCGACGCGCGGATCGCCATCTCCTTCTCCCGCGAGGCCGCGCGGGCCAGCAGCATGTTCGCCACGTTGCTGCACGCAATCAGGAGGAGCAAGCCGACCGCCGCCGCGAGTGTGTAGAGCGTCGCGCGGAAGGGCCCGACGAGGTTGTCCACCCAGCTGACGGCCACGGCCTTGAACTGCTGCGGATAGTTTGACGGATAGATCTTGGCCAGACGGTGGGTGATGACGTCGGCGTCTGCCGCCGCCTGCTCCAGTGTGACGCCCGGTTTGAGTTTCGCCTGGAACATGAAGTACTGCTGCTTCATCGTCGGGTCGGCGAGGCTGAGCACAATCGGCCGCCACAAATCCGCGCCAAGCTTCGTGAACCGCTGCGGCATGACGCCGACCAGCGTCGTCGGAACGCCATTCAACACGTAGGTCTTGCCCAGGATGGTCGGGTCACGGTTGTAACGGCCGGTCCACATCTTGTAGGACATCACGAATACGGGCGGCGCACCTGTCTCGGCGTCAGCCGGCACGAGCGAGCGACCGAGGAGAGCCGGCACGGCAAGAAACTGGAACATGTTGGGCGTCGTTCCGCCACCCGTGAACTGCTCGGTGCCTTCGGCGGTCGCCATGAGCACGTCCTGGAATGTGCCGCCGATCACATCTTCGAACACATGATTCTGCGACTGGAGTTCCAGGAATTCAGGGACCTGGAAGAACGACCGGCCGCCCGGCCGGCTGCTCGTCGTGTCGCGAATCTGGACCATCGCGACGCGGCGGGCGTCAGCGTAAGGAAAGGGATCGAGCAGGACGTTTTGAATGACGCTGAAGATCGTCGTCGCGGCCCCAATGCCGAGCGCGAGGTTGAGGACTGCGAGAAGCGCGAAGGATGGACGGCTCGCGAGCCCTCTAAACCCGTAGCGAAGGTCCTGCCAAATCGTCTGCATACGTCCCAACTTTCATCCCGGAGTTGGAGGTTGCGGAGAGCGCTTCTCGTCTGACGTATTTGGAGGGTGAAAAGTTGTTGATGGCCTCGAGTTGACTCGAGTCGGGCCGGCGTGCGTGTTGATCTCGTTCCGTACTCTCCGTCGCCTCCGCTACTTTGAATCCAAGAGAAATTTCAAATAAACTGTACGGTTTCAAGGCTCGTCGAAGGAGAAATTCATGCTGGGACAAATGATGCAGGTAGGTTTTTACGGACACGTGCGCCAATACAAGAATATTCAGGCCGAGATCGACGCAAACATCAAACGCGTGATTGAAAGTGGCGAGTACGTGCAGGGTCCGATGCTCAAGCAGTTCGAGCAGGAGCTGGCCGCGTTTCACGGAACCGCGCATGCCGTCGGTGTGGGCAACGGCACCGACGCTATCTGGCTTGCCCTGATGGCTCTCGGCATCGGTCCGGGCGACGAGGTCATCACGCATCCAAACACGTTCTTTGCCACCGCGGAGGCGATCTGGATCGCCGGAGCAACCGCCGTCTTCGTCGACTGCGATCCCAAGACCAAATGCATCGACCCGGCGAAGATCGAAGCCGCGATCACGCCGAAGACGAAGGCGATCATCCCGGTCCATCTCTACGGCCAGTGCGCAGACCTGCCGGCGATCAAGAAGATTGCGGACGCGCACAAACTGAAGGTGATCGAGGACAATGCGCAGGCCATTGACGCGTCAGGCGACAGCTTCAAGATCGGCCAGATCAGCGACGCGACGTCTGTCAGCTTCATCATCCAGAAGAATCTCGGCACGTTCGGCGATGGTGGCGCGCTCCTCACCAACAATCCCGACATCGACGCGAAAGTCAGGAAGCTGCGCAACCACGGATCAAACAAACGCAACGTTCACAGCTTCGGCTTCAACAGCCGCCTCGACGACATCCACGCCGGAATCCTCAGCGCAAAGCTGAAGCACATCCACAAGTGGAACGACGATCGTATCCAGTGGGCCGACCGCTACACTGCCGGCCTTCGTAAGGCCACGAACATCGATCTGCCGTACGTGCAGACAGGCTACCGTCACGTGTTCCACCTCTACGTCGTCGAGACGAAGAATCCGTCGCAGCGCGATCAACTGGTGGATTTCCTGGTCAAGAACGGGATCGACGCCAAGACCCATTACTCCATCGCGATTCATCAGCAAGAGGGGTATCCGTGGGGTAAGCAGGCGCGGATCGTCGGGCCGGTTCCGAACGCGGAGAGGAATGCCGCCAGCTGCGTGAGCCTGCCGATGTATCCGGAGCTGACCGCCAACGAGGTCGACTACGTCGTCGGCAAAGTCCTCGAATGGGACGGGTCGGCAAAGTGACCACGCGCCACCGCGTCGTTGTTGTCGGTTCGGGCAAGCGCGGCGTGCATCACGCCGCCGCGTTTGCCGCGAATCCACGATTCGAGCTTGCGGGTCTCGCCGACACCGATCAGGCGCGTCTCGACGCCGCGGCGGCGAAGTTTGGCTCAGTGAAAAGTGGGACGGACACGCAGAAGCTCGCGCAAGACGTCAAACCCGACGTCTTCTGCTTCTGCACACCGCCCAGCGTCCGGCTGCCGCTCATCGAGCTTGGAATCAAGAGCGGCGCGAAGCTGATCGCCTTCGAGAAGCCGGTCGCTATGACCAGCGACGAGGGCATCGCGATTAAACGCGCGCTCGACGCGTCGGGCGTGAAGGCGGTCGTCAGCCATCAGCATCGCTATGGCGATCACTATAAGAAGGTGAAGTCGATCATCGCGAGCGGGGCGATTGGAAAGGTGCACACCGTCTACGGCACGGCGACCGGATGGGCCGCGCACATGCTCAGCCACCTCGTGGACTACACGTCATGGTTCAACGACTACGAACCAGCCGAGTGGGTGATGGGACAGGCGGCAGGCCGCGGCAAACTCAGCGACCCGACCAGCCACGCTTCGCCCGACTACATCGCCGGTGTCGCGCACTTCCGAAATGGCGTCCGCGGTATCTATGATTGCGGCGCCGGCGCACCGGACGTGTCCGAGGTCCCGTACTGGTGGCGCAAGTGCCGTATTGGCGCGCTGGGATCAGAGGGCTATGCCGAGGTTCACACCGGAAGCGGCTGGCGCGCGGTCACCAAGGATGGCGTCCAGGCAGGGCCCGGCGGCATGGACTACGAGCACGACATGGCGCCGTACGTCCAGGAGATGGCCGACTGGCTGGACGATGAGAGCAAGCCGCATCCGCTGCGGTTCGCGAGGGCGTATCAGGGATTCGAAATCGTGTCGGGACTTTATCGATCGGTGATTGAGGGCGGACAGATCGCGCTTCCGCTGACAAGCGGGATGGACGAACTGGGCGGACTCAAAACGAAGGTACCTGATCGTAAAGTTCTGATGACGCTTGCAGAGAGCGCTAAAGAATACAAGGACTGAACTAAACTACGCGACGTCTCGTCGGGCCCGAACCTCTTCGCACGCTGGAGGTCACCGTGCGTTTACCGACTCTCGTCGTCATCGCTACCGTTGGTATCGGCGCCGGCCAGGCGCCGATCATTCAAACGCAACCCGCGAACCAGCCTGCGCGCGACCTCGTCAAACGCGCGGAGCCCACAGGAACCGCACGAATCAAAGGACGCGTCGTCGCGGCCGATCGGGGCACCCCGATGCGCCGCGCGACCGTCACGTTGGTGGTGTCAATGCCGCCTGCGGCAATGCGCGGTGAAGCACCGGATCCGACAAGCGTCGGACGAGGGACGATGGCGCCACCACCGATGACGCCCCGCCGAGCGACCACCGACAATGACGGCCAGTTCGAGTTTGCCAACCTGCCCGGCGGCTCGTATCGCGTCACCGCATCTCCAGCGCAATACGCGTCGCAGTATCTGAGCATGGCGTACGGGGCAAACCGGCCTTCTGGACCGTACTGGGCTGAACCCGGCCGGGCGATCGAATTGAAAGACGGTCAGGTAGCCGACAAGCTCGTGATCGCATTGCCGCGAGGCGCCATCATCACCGGTCGTGTCATGGACGAGAATGGCGAGCCTCTCGCCCGAGTTCAGGTCTATACGCTCGGATATCCCCCGGGCGTCGCACGCGGACAGCGATCCAGCGCCGGCATGTCGACCGACGATCTGGGTCAATTCCGACTGTGGGGGCTGAGCGCTGGCGAATATGTCGTCGTCGCGGATGCGCGAATGAACTCCTTCGTTCCGCCAAACGCGCCGCCTGAAACGGAAGAAGATCGCGTCGGTTACGTTACCACCTACTATCCGGGAACCGTCGATGAAGTGAGCGCGCTCCGACTGCGCGTGAAGGGTGGTGAAGAGACGCAAGGGATCGACATTCGGGTTGGACAGGCAAGGATGTACCACGTCTCCGGCTCTGTCGTTGACTCGAAAGGCAATCCGATCGCTGGAGGAAACGGACAATTGATGCGACGCGGCGCGTCAATCGGCGCATCGATGCCGCTCTTCGCCACGACCGATGCCAAGGGCCAGTTCCAGGTGCGAAACGTCCCACCGGGCGACTATCGTTTCATCTTCAGACCTCCTCAGGCCAACGTCGTACCGTTCTCGGACGATCGAAACCGGGAGCCGGTGGAAATGGCGAGCGTTCCAATCTCGATTGGCAGTACGGATATCGACAACCTGCTGGTCATGACGAGCCTCGGTGTCACAATCTCCGGGCACGTCGTTTTCGAGCAGGGGCCACCCACAACAAGCCCGAACCCGATGAGGGTCATGGCGCTAGCCCTCAACCCGGAGGACTCGGCCGGCATTCCTTCGCCGACACCCGCGACCATCGGCGATGACGGGGCATTCACGCTGAAAGGACTGATGGGCGAGTATGGACTCCGCGTCTCGGTGCCTAATCAGTACGTCAAGTCCGTCACGGTGAATGGACAGGACGTAACTGACGTCCCACGCGAGTTCAAGAGCAGCGATCGAGTGGCGATCACGGTCACCTCGCGCGTCTCAACCGTCGAAGGCAATGTGACCGATCTCCGCGACGTGCAAATGTCGGAAGCTGGCGTCATCGTGTTCGCTGAAGACAAGGCGTCCTGGCGGTTCAACTCACTGTGGACACGACGAACGGGTGTGGATCAGAACGGACACTTCCGTATCACCGGGTTGCTGCCGGGCCGGTATTACGTCGCCGCCATACCGCGGCAGCGGCTCGCGCTTCCGGTTGGCGCCGACGCTGGCGCGGCGTTCTTCGAACAACTCTCGAAAGAGGCCACGTCCGTACTTCTCGGACCAGATGATCAGCGGACCGTTGACCTGCGCCTGCTGGACGTAACGGGACGGCATTAGACGATCGGCGCGTACGCTACTCCGTGCGCAGCGCGACCATGGGATCGACCCGTGACGCGCGCCGCGCCGGGACGTACCCCGCGCCGGCGGCGATGAGTGCCAGCACCACGGCAGCCGCGGCGATGGTGATTGGATCGGTCGACTCCAAGCCAAAGAGCAGACCCGAAATCCGGCTCGACGCGACGCGACCGAGAACCAGCGCGGCCGGCACGCCGACGATCACCCCAGCAGCTACGAGCAGCAGCGCTTCGCGCATGACCGTCCAGATCACGTCTGCGCGATTCGCGCCGAGCGCCATCCTGATCCCCATCTCCGCGCGTCGCTGAACCACCGAGAATGCGAGCAGCCCATACAGACCGACGCAGGCGAGCGTCAGCGCAAGTCCGCTGAACACTGCTGAAAGCGTGGCGATCAAGCGATCGCGGATCAGGACGGCTCCCATCTCTTCGGTCAGCGTGTGAATGTCGAAGAGCGGCAGATTTCGATCGATGTCCTGCACGGCCTGGCGCACCTGCGGGAGCACTCCGCCAGCCGTAGTCGCGAGTCGAACGTAGAGCGCCATCTGCCCGCGCCCCGTTCTCGTCTGCAGAAAGGTCTGATAGACCGTTGGCGGAGTTTCATCGCGAACGCTGGTGTAACGCGAATCACGCACCACGCCAACGATTTCGATCAGATCGTTCCGCTGCTTCAGGTGCTGGCCCACGGCCGCCGCGCCAGCAAACGCCTGGCGGGCAAAGCTTTCGTTCACGACAGCGACGAGCGGAGATTGGGGCGACAGGTCAGCCTCGTTGAAATCGCGGCCAGCGACGAGACCAATCCCCATGGTTTCGAAGAACCGCGGATAGATCATCGGCACGAGCGCCCGCTGCTCTCCGCCGGTCGGCAGGCCGAAGGGAACGGTATTGCCCCTCAGCATTGTGGGAGTGAACTGTGCCAGGCTGCACGATTGCACGCCTGCGATGGCGCCGACGCGGGTCATGAGATCGCGATACGTGCGATCGAGGCGGGGCGTGGTGCCCGGAATGTTTCGTTGATCGCTTCCTCGCGGCTCGACCCGAACAATCAACACACGGTCGCGATCGACACCGGCGTCTTGAGCGTTCAGCTTCTGGAGGCTGCGAACGAACAGGCCCGCGCCGATCAGGAGCACGAGCGAAAGTGCCACCTGCGTGACGCAGAGAATCTTGCCTGACCACAGCCCGCCACGGATGGAACGGCCGACAGTCTTCAACGACGGGGTCAGATCGATTCGCGTGGCCCGGAGCGCAGGGGTCAGGCCAAACAGCATGCCCGTCAACACCGACACCGCCGCGGTGAAGGCCAGCACACGCGAATCAGGATTGAGCGCCAGCACGATCGGCGTCTGCCCTGCCGACATGAACGCAATCAGCAAGCGCGTAGCGAGGAGGGCCAGCGCGACACCGCACACGCCTCCGGCAACCGCGAGCACGATGCTTTCGACCAGCAACTGGCGAACCAGCCGTCGTCGGCCGGCGCCCAGGGCCAGCCGCACACCGAATTCGCCGCTTCTCGACGCCGACCTGGCAAGCAACAGGTTGGCGGTGTTAGCGCAAGCGATCACGAGCACGATCCCCACGATTCCCATCAATACGAAGAGCGGTTGCGAGAACTGCCGTCGCAAGCTGGAGATACCGCTTGCCGCCGGCTGCAGCGCCAGCCTCTCAGGAGGCAGTGGCGGTCCGCCGAACTTGTTTGCGGTCGGAACCTCCTGGTTGTAGATCGGCTCCATTTCCGCAACGGCCTGCGCCGCAGTTGCGCCCGGCGAGATCCGGCTCATGATCTGCAGCCATGGGACGTACTGGATCGGTTGACCGAGCAGATTCTCGGTGTCCGGCATCGCCGTAGGCTGCATCATCACCGGCAGGAACACGCTGGGAGAGGTGCCGACCTGGACACCGAAGAACTCCGCCGGTGTCACGCCGATGATGGTGAACCGTGTGCCGGAGATTGACATGTCACGACCGATGACCGATGGTGAAAGCCCGAAGCGCCGCTGCCAGTACCCGTAACTAATCATCGCCACCGGATGACCATTGGGCACCTGGTCGTCTTCCGGCAGGATCGCGCGGCCGGCACTCGGGCTGACGCCGAGGAGCGAGAAGTAGTCGCCCGACACGAGCTGCCCGTCGGTTGTCGGCTCGAGGCTGCCATCAATGCTGACGTTGAGGCGCACCGGCGACCACGCCGCCAGCTGCGTGAATCCGCGGCCCTCCTGCTGGCGCATGATTCGATACTGCTGGTAGGTGAACCCGCCCTCGAACGCCGTCCCACGACTGTGGGTGAGCAGAACCAGCCCCTCGGGGTCCTTCACCGGGAGCGTTCGCCACATGACGGCATCGATCAGGCTGAAGATGGCGGTGTTGGCGCCGATTCCGAGCGCGAGCGACAGCGTGACGGCGGCGGTAAAGACCGGACTCTTCCGCAGCAGCCGCAACGCATAGCCGATGTCGTGGATCAAGCTCTCGAGAAAGAACATCGCCGGCCTCCACAGCGTATACGAGTGATTGACGCGGCTCGCGGCTGTTTGGTTGGCGGCGCCGAAGAATTCGCTACTTCGACACGGTTTCCTTCAATGCTTCAAAGAGAATTTGAATCGCCGGCGCGACGGCGTCGACCGGGAGATATTCGGCGTCGCCGTGCATCGACATGGCCGCCTCGGCAGGGACGATGACCGGCGTGAAGCCGTAGCTCTTCACGCCTTTGGGCCGAAAGCTGTTCGCGTCGGTGCCGTAGGGCACCACCATTGGCGTCACGATCGCGTCGGGATGACGCCGCTTCACGGCTGATTCGAGCGCGCGATAGAACGTCGAATCCTGCGTGGTGACGATGGGATCCTCGCTTTCGTAGACGACGTCAATCTTGATATCCGGATCGCCGAGCCGCCGCCGGATCTCCGCCAGCCACTGTTCTTTGGTCGTGCCCGGGAGGACGCGGCAGTCGATGGTCGCTTCCGCAACCGAAGGAATAACGTTGACCTTCGGCGGATCGCCAACGCCCGATTTGATCGTCGTCAGTGAAATCGTCGAATGCTGGATGGCATTGTTGAACTTGTTTGATGCAAATGTCCCGATGCGCGATTTCATGGTGTCGATGACCGGGAACGGCGACGTCGGCAACGGCTCGCTCAGCAGCCGCGCCAGCGCACGAACGAGCCGGTCGTTTGGATTCTGATCGTGCGGCTGTGAGGCGTGACCGGCAACGCCTTCCGCGCGCAACTTCAACCAGAGGATCTTTTTCTCGGCGACCGAGATCCCGAACACCAGCTTCCCGGGCGCGAACAGATCGCGGCTGCCGAAACCGCCCTCGTCCAGGATGTACTCCGGGTCGATGTCGGCATAGTGCTGGTCGCGCATCCATCTCGCACCCAGCGTTCCACCGGTCTCTTCGTCCGGAACGGCCATCAGGATGACGTCGCGCGCGAGCGGCACGTTCTGCCGCTTCAGCGAAATGAACGCCATCAGCTGAACCACGCCAAGGCCTTTCATGTCGATCGCGCCACGTCCCCAGATCTTGCCGTCGGCAATTTCCGCGGCAAACGGATCGTGTTTCCATCGCGAGGGATCGGTCGGAACGACGTCCATGTGATGCAGCAGCAACAGCGGCTTGGCGTTACCCGTGCCTTTGAGGCGCGCGAGCACGATCGACCGGCCAAGACCGGAATCGAAGCGTTTGACCGGGATTCCCTCGCGCTGAAGGATCTCGGTCAGGAAGTCCGCGGCTTTCAACACGTCACCGGGTGGATTCGAAGTGTTGATCCGGACGTATTCCTGGATCGTTCGAACGGCCTCCGCACCGGTCGCCTGCCAATCCGGCCCCTGGGCGCGGGCCCCGGGCGCGGCCAGACCACTCAGCAGTACCCCGACCACGATCATCGCCTGACGATTCAAGGCCCCCTCCTGCGATGCGCATTGCGCTGCGCTCGGCGCGAATGTTACAACGTCGGTGATGGATCCGCAGTCACTCGCGACCGGCTTTCTCTGGTTCCTGGCGTTCCTGTTTTCCACCACCGTGCACGAAGCCATGCACGCGCTGGCGGCGCTGCGCGGCGGCGATCCGACCGCGTACCACGGTGGGCAGGTGTCGCTTTCCCCGATTCCCCATATCCGCCGCGAACCGATTGGCATGCTGGTCGTGCCGCTGCTGACCGCGCTCACGCAGGGATGGGCGATTGGCTGGGCGAGCACACCCTACGATCCGCGATGGGCGGCTCACTACCCCAAGCGCGCCGCGTGGATGGCGGCCGCCGGGCCGGCAGGCAACCTCCTCATCGCGTTCATCGCCTTCGTGCTGATCAAGATCGGGCTCGCAACCGGCTGGTTCGTCGCTCCCGATTTCGTCAACTTCGAGCATCTTGTGAGCGGCGCCGATCAGGGCCGTTCGTTCGTGGGCGAGCTGCTCTCGATCTTTCTCACGCTGAACGTGCTGCTCTGCGCGTTCAACCTGATTCCTCTGCCGCCGCTCGACGGTGCGTCGGTAATCGGCCTGTTCGTTCCGGAGAGCCTTGCGTATCGCATCCGCGAGCTCAGTCACTCGCCGATGTTTCAAATCCTCGGCCTGGTCGTCGCCTGGCGGATCTTCCCCGCTATCGTCGGGCCGCTGTTCAGTCTCATTATCACGGCGGTCCATCCGTCTCTCGGCTATCACTGATTCGGTTCGACGGTTCACCCGGTCGCCGAACCTGAGAACGAACCTTGTAGAACCCCGTAGAACCCCGAAGAACCCCGTAGAACCCAATTTCTTATTCCAACATCCCGTCCCTGCCGGGTTCGGGCAACCAGAAGCTCGCACTGAAACCGATCACGTAAACGAAGAGGCCCACCGCGGCGGCGGCGTACGCCATTTGTACTGTGGGCGTTGAGCCCGGCATGCTACCGGCCAACGAGGTCGTCACCAGCGCGGCGGCGGTGCCGATCATGCGTCCGCCGACATTCGCGGCGAAGCTCTCACCGGTGCCGCGAAGATAAGTGGGAAACACTTTTGGAATGTAATTGCCCCAGAAACTGAACTGCGAGACGGTGCAGACGGCAACGGCGAAGATTCCCCACTTTGCCCACATGAGCGGTTGGTGCGGCGCGATGATGAACACGAGCGGCAGAATGAAGAGCCCGGGCACCTGGAAGATCCACAAGAGAGACCGGCGACTCACGATGCGAACGGCGAGGAGGGCGAGCAGAATGCGACCGGCCAGGCCGCCCATCTCCTGGAACCATTGCACCGCGGCGACCGCCTGCTGTCTCGCGGGCGGCGGCAGCGTGCGCACGTCCGACAGTCCCGGCGCAATCTGCTGCGGCATCTGCTGAATCGCACCGAACGCCGCGCCAAAACTGCACGCGAACATGATCGTCGTCACGATCGTGGTGCGCCGGAACTGCGGGGCGAAGAGATGCGCGAGACTGGGTCGCTTCAGCGTCCCTGCGGCCTTCTTCTCGCGCCACACCGGCGATTCGGGCAGGAAGGGACGAATGACGATCAGCGGGATCGCCGGGATGACTCCCGACATCAGCGTGTAACGCCACGGCTCGTGCGCGCCGTGAATTGCAGGAAGCGACGACGCATGAGTGACGATGAGGGCGTAGACGCCGGTGACGAGCACGCCGCCGATCGAACCGAACGCCTGCGTCCACCCGAGCACGGATTCACGCTGCGTGGGATTGTTGAAGAGTTCGGCAAGCCAGGCTGTTGCGGCGACGAACTCCACGCAGACGCCGATGAACGTCAGGCAGCGAAGGATCAGCAGCCAGTTGAGGCTCGTGACAAACCCGGCACCGAAAGCCGAGAAGGCGTAGATCAGAATGCTCCAGGTCAGGACACGACGCCGGCCGAGACGATCGGTCAAGTAGCCGCCGAGCAGACCGAACATTCCGCCGCACACGGCCGGTACATAGAACAGCAGCCCGAGCCAGCGCCGATACTCGGCACTGCCGAACTCGAGTCCGCCGAGCTCGGTGAGCGCAGGACGGTTGATCAACGGAAACATCAGCAGCTCGTAGGTGTCGAACGCGAACCCGATCGCGGCAATCACGCAGATGAGCCACTGAACAGCCGTCAGTCGGTTCGAAGTGTGCATATCGTGACAGGGATGTCGATCGTGGTGAAGGCTGGCGCGTCGGCCGGCCGAATCAAAGGATGTTTTCCAGAATGGTAGAGTCTACAGCAGATGGTCCCATTCGACTTTGAGCCGCGCACGCGCGTCGTGTTCGGCCGAGGCGCCGTGCAGCGAGTGGGCCAGCTGGCCAGGGGACTCGACTTTCACCGCGTGTTCCTCGTCGCCGACGGCGGCCTCGTCAAGGCCGGCCACGTCGGCATCGTCACCGCGGCGCTGGAGAGTGAGGGCATACAGGTTCTGCCATATCACGACTTCGGTGAGAACCCCGATACCACCATGATCGATGACGGAGTTCGATTCGCCGAGTCGCTCCGTCCCGATTCTGTCGTCGCGCTCGGCGGTGGCAGCTCGCTCGATTGCGCAAAAGGGATCAATTTCGTGCTGACCAACGGCGGCAGCATGCACGAGTATCGAGGCTACGGAAAAGCGCGAACGCCACTGCTTCCGATGATCGGCATTCCCACCACCGCCGGCACCGGCAGCGAAGCGCAAAGCTACGCGGTCATCTCGGATGCCGCCACGCACATGAAGATGGCCTGCGGCGATCCCTCAGCTGCGGTGCGAATCGCGCTGCTCGATCCGGAGTTAACGTTGACCGCACCGCGCCATGTCACCGCGATGGCCGGCTTCGACGCGATCGCGCACGCGGTGGAAACCGCGGTGACGATCCGACGGACGCCGATGTCTGACACGTTTTCGCATCGCGCGTGGCACCTGTTGAACGACGCGTTCGAGCGCGTGCTGCTCTACCCTGCCGATGGCGAGGCGCGCGCCGCCATGCAACTCGGCGCGCACTACGCCGGGATGGCGATCGAACAGTCGATGCTCGGCGCGGCGCACGCGTGCGCCAACCCGTTGACGGCGCGCTACAACCTCACGCACGGCCTCGCCCTCGCCATCCTCCTGCCGCACGTCGTCCGCTGGAACGCCCTCGTCGCGTCCGAGCGCTACGCCGCGCTCATGGGCTCGCCCCGGCGCCGGGCACGCGACGAAGACGCCGCCGAAGCGCTGGCGCGCAGGCTCGAGGATCTTGCCCGCGTCGGCGCGCTCGCGATGACGCTTTCCGACAGCGGCGTCGACGAGAGCGCCATCCCCGAACTGGCGGCACAGGCCGCCGCGCAGTGGACCGGCACCTTCAACCCGCGCCCCTTCGACGCGGACGCCGCTGCCGAGATCTATCGGGCTGCGATGTAGCCTCTGAATCACTCATCACTCATCACTGATCCTCGAATCACTGATCCTCGAATCCCTAATCGTCGAATCCCTTATCGTCGAATCCCTTATCCTCGAATCGCCGAATCAGAGCCTGTCCCGCCGAAGCGCGCAGGCGGACGAGCCGCGAGCCGCGAATTTTTTTACGTTGCTCTGGGCCCCACCCTCAGCGCCTGCCAGCGCTCGTTCGCTCGCGCCGATTGTTCGCGGCCACTATCCGCTTAGTGGAAGTCTCTGCGCTGAGGATCTCGAACGACTGCGACGCGAACCCGGTAGGCCCCACAGCAGGCCATTGCCGGACCCCGGATCCCGCACCACGGATCCGGTAGGACTCTGTCTCTGCTATAGAATGCACGCGACTCTCATTTCGCGGAGCATTTATGAATTGGCTGACGTTCGTGGCGGGCGCGGTATTGTCCTGGGGCGTGTACGGCGCGATGCTGCATCAGGGGCAGACGAAACTCGGGAGCCCGATGCGCGCGCTCCTGTGCGTCGGGATCGCGTACTTTTTGATCGGCGTCCTCGTGCCGGTCTTTGCGATGATGTCGCAGGGGCAGCTCGATTCGCGCGGCTGGAACTCGTCGGGTGCGACGTTTGCGACGGTCGCCGGTGCGCTCGGCGCCATCGGCGCGGCCTGCATCATCTTTTCATTCCGCGCCGGTGGGCTTCCCACCTACGTCATGCCGCTCGTGTTCGGTGGTGCGCCGCTCGTCAACGTCCTATACACGATAGCGGTGCACCCGCCCAAGACCGCGCCGAATCCCCTTTTGTATGTCGGATTTCTCGTGACGGCGATTGGGGCAGCGATGGTCTTGTATTTCAGGCCGGCCGCCTAGATCGTGAAGCCGCCCGCGCGCGCTGCTCATCTGCTTGTCGGACTCTGGCTGATCACGGCAACCCTGTCTGCCGTCGCCCAGGAACAAGCGGCGCCTGTTGCCGCACGCCGCGCGGTGGATCCAAAGATCAGCTGAAACAAACTGTTCGGCAGGCGGCCGACGATTTTCGGGAAATCATCAGCCGAACCACCCTGCGTGATCAGTAGTTTTACTTCCGCGTCCCAATCGCAAACAGATGTTTGGCAGTCCGAATGAAGATCTGTCCCTCGGACACCGCCGGCGAGCTGAGTGTGTAGTCGTTCAGCGGATTCTCCGCGAGTATCTCGAATGTTGCGCCGGCCTTGAACACTGACGTCATCCCCTCTTCGTTCGTCGCGTAGACGCGGCCGTCGGCGAGAACGGGGGACGAGCTGTAAGTAGCGGATTTGAGCCGGCTGGGACCCCACACGGTCGCGCCCGTTTTTGCGTCGAGCGCGTAGGCAACGCCGTTGTCGGTGACGACGAAGACGTGAGTGCCGTCGCTGACCGGGGTTGGAACATCGGGACCGCGCGAGAACTGCCAGAGTTTGTGCGACTGACTCACATCACCGCGACCGCCGGGACGGAGAGCAATCAACGGATTCTGACGTGACGGTGCGAGGATCATCCCGCCCGCTACCACTGGTGACGCCACGATGCGGTAGGCAGGGTGCCTGTCCGGGTTCAGCCCGTTCAGCCGCCACAGTTCCTTGCCGGTTGCGGGATCGTGGCCGGTGACCACATCGCCGCCGCTGATCACGATCTCAGCCTGCGATCCGTTCTGCACCACGGCGGGCGTCGTGTAGGCGTCAGGCGACTCCTGGACCGCGTTGGTCGGACGATCGACCTTCCACACGGTCTTTCCCGTGTTCTTGTCGATCCGAAGCACGTACGACGGATCGTCCGTCTTCATCCCGTGCAGGACCTGCACGAACAGCGCGTCCTGATAGAGCAGCGGCGACGAGGCGTATCCCCAGTTGAGACCGAAGCGGCCGTACTCGTGCTGGATGTCGCGCGCCCAGATCTCCTGACCCTTGAAGTCGAAGCCTTTCAGAATACCGGTGCCGGTCATGACGTAGACGTGTGTGCCGTCGGTCACCGGCGAGGGGGACGACATATTCTGTTTCTGCTCGTGATGATTTCCGGCGCCGAGGGCTCCTTTCCAGGCCACCGTCGGCCCGCGTCGATCCACACACCATAGCGACAGCGTACTTCCCTGCGCGACATTCAGAAAGATGTAGTCTCCCCATACAATCGGGGTCGCGCCGCTAAACTCGGGCAGCGGCAGCTTCCAGGCGACGTTCAGGTCAGCCGTCCACTTCACCGGAAGATTGGTTTCGCTGCTGACACCGTTGAGAAGAGGGCCGCGCCACTGCGGCCAGTTGTCAGCCCTGACGACGGCGAGCGAGAACACCATCAGCGTGAGTGAGAACAGCACGCGTATCATGGGGGTCAGAATACCAAACGCGAAGACCGATGGAACCGGGATCCGGGGTGCGGGATCCGGGATCCGATCCGCACCACCGCTTACTAGACTCTGACCAGTTGATACATATGGACCTCACAGATCGCCGTCGCTTCTACGCCGAAGAAATCCAGGTCATTGCCAACATCCGCACGCCGGCTCTCGTCGACGCGCTGGCGCAGGTGCCGCGGGAGAAGTTCCTGCCGCCGGGTCCGTGGCAGATGCGCTCGGAAATCGATTACGGCGGCGGACCGCGACAGACGCCGGACGACGATCCGCGCCACGTCTATCACAACGTGGTCATCGCGATCGATGCCGCCCGGCAGCTCTTCAACGGCGCACCGAGCCTGCTGTGCATCTGCATCGATGCGCTTGGACTCACACCAGGCGCGCGAGCCGTTCACGTCGGGTGTGCCACCGGCTACTACTCGGCGCTGATGGCGCACGCCGTGGGGCCGAGCGGCTCACTCCTGTCGATTGACGTCGACGAGTCACTGGCCGCCGCCGCGCGTTCGAACCTGAAGGAACTGGACTGGGTGAACGTGCGGCACGGCGATGGCACCGACGTCGCGCCAGACTCAGTCGATGCAATCCTGGTGAACGCGGGCATGACCCACCCCCACGAATCGTGGCTGAATGCACTCCGGCCCGGAGGCCGACTGCTGATTCCGTTGACGTTCACGCTGCCGCAAATGGGACCGATCAGCAAAGGGGTGATGACGCTCGTCACACGGAACGGCGACGCGTGGGACGCGCGGATCGTGACGATGACGGCCATCTTCTCCGGCATCGGGCTGCGCGACGATCGCATGAACGATCGGCTGCGCGAGGCCTTCATGAAGGGGCAGATGCCGTCATTCAAGCGGATGCGTCGCGATCCGCACGAGCCGGGGCCAGCGTGCTGGCTTCATGGCGACAGTTTCTGTTTCAGTACTTAAGTGAAAAGTGAAAAGGGGAAAAAGAGAACGACAGGTACTTCTAACTTTTAACTTCTAACTTTTAACTTTCGCCCCTACTCCACGGCCAGCGACTCGAGCAGCCGTCCCCTGAGCGCGGCACGCG
>Ga0207701_10000149_pt1 | contig 65806 bp, 53 predicted proteins | sample KBSSwiSSwithPhiX_FD_184294 | JGI IMG/M metagenome (GOLD analysis project Ga0207701, IMG submission 184294) | Switchgrass rhizosphere bulk soil microbial communities from Kellogg Biological Station, Michigan, USA, with PhiX - S5 (SPAdes) (version 2) | ecosystem: Environmental > Terrestrial >... | reverse complement strand
GAGCCGCGAGCCGCGAGCGGCGAAACCTACTCAATCACCACATATCTCTTGAGCCTGTCGGTCTCTTTCTGACCAACGTACTTGCCAATCTCCTTGTCGAATTGCGCCCACGATTTCCAGGGACGGTACTCCTTGAACTCCCGAACCATGCGGGTGCCGGCTCCCGGGATGCTCAGGATGTCTTCGTCGGTCGCGGTGTTGAGGTTGACTGGAATGAAGCAGTACTGCGCCAGCTTCGCCGCTCCGTCGGCGCCGACGTACTTGCCAATTTCCTTGTCGAACTGGGCCCACGATTTCCACGGCCGGTATTCCGCGAACTCGCGCACCATCCGCTTCCCTGCGCCCGGGACGAGGAGGATCTCCTCAGGCGTCGCGGTGTTCAGATTGATGTGGACGAAAGCCTTCTGGTAGAACTCCATCGCCTGATCCTGCGTGAGCCCCTGGCCGATCAGGAAGGTGTTCAGCTCGGTGATGCTCTTGAAGGGACGAACGCCGACCAGCGCTTTGGCAATGGCCGCGTTCATGCGAGGCATCTTCGCCAGGTCCGCTTCCGATGCCGTGTTCGCGTCGACCACACCGAGCGACTTTCCAACCTGCCCGCGTACTACCGCGAATGCTGACAGGAACATCAGCATCGCGACCACTGCACTCACGCATCGAATTCGCACTGTCATCACTCTTCTCCTATGCCCGGCCGAACACAGGCTCGAGCGGCTATCCGGACGTCCGCCGTCGCGAAGGATACCGATATGCGTAGGCCAACCCAATCAACCCGAGCTGCGTCATCGTCCCGGGGGCAAGGGCGGGCGGCGCCTTTGCCTTCATCGCCTTGACGAGGAGCGCGCGCCCGGCAATCGACGGATCGACCTCACGCTGAAACTCGACGTTCGCGCGATAGTGCAGCACCACACCCAGCCCGCCGGCAACAATGAACAGCACCATCACGATCCGAAAAAGCCGGAGGCTGGCGCCTCCCTGATCGAGGGCGTGCCAGGAAATGGCCGCAAACGCGACGAGGATCAACGCCAGCGGCACAAGCTGAATGGCTTCCTCATCGTGATCGAGCAGGAGCAACTCGGCCGCCGTGCCGACGAGGCCGATGATCAGGATCGCCAGCAGCACTCGACGAACCGTGTCGAGCGTTTCATGCACTGCGAGATCCTAGCGTACGCGTCCGAGAAAACGCGGCTTGTCACTGAAATAACACGAGGCACGCCGGACAAACGCGACGTGTCGAGCTAAGACGAGCCCACGGCACACGCGGAGATACGAAGATCCGAAGCTGCAGTTACGCGTCCGTCGCCACGCGCTTCGCGCGTCAGGCAGTCGCCGCTGTCAGGTGACCGGCTGGCGCACGCTGCCAGCGTGTCTCTTCAGGATGCAATACCGGCTGGCGTCCGCCCGTGCAGCGAGACAGTGAACCAAGCTGTCTAGGGGTTCTCGACAAACACGCGCACCTTGCGAGGCGTCACGTAGAGCCGGTCGCCCGGCTGGACACCGAGGCGGTCGAACTGGTCACGGCCAAGCTCCGCATGAATCAACCCGCCATGCGCGCCGGCAAGCTCCAGCCGCACCATCGCACCAGCAGGGCCGATTTCTTCGAGCACGGCCCAGAGGCCCGAACCGGTTTCCGTCTTGCTGACGTCGAATTCGTGCGGCCGGGTGTAGGCGGCTGCCGTGCGCGGCTGCGGATCCGCATGCACCGGGTACTCGACCGCAAGCGGGCCGAAGATGCCGCGCCCATCTTCGACGCGTCCGTGAAAAATGTTGACGGTACCAAGAAAGCTGATCACGAACGGCGTGGCCGGGCGTTCGACGACATCCTCGGGTGTCCCCTCCTGCTCGATGACGCCGTGATTCATGACCGCAACTCGATCGGCAAGCTCCAGCGCTTCTTCCTGATCGTGGGTGACGAAGACGCTGGTCAGGTGGATGTCGTCATGCAGCCGCCGCAACCATCGGCGGAGCTCCTGGCGCACCCGCGCGTCGAGCGCGCCGAACGGCTCGTCGAGGAGCAGCACCTTCGGCTCGACCGCAAGGGCGCGCGCGAGCGCGACCCGTTGACGCTGACCGCCAGACAGTTCCGACGGCCGGCGGTCCGCCATGAAGTCGAGCTGCACCAGTTCGAGCAGCTGATTCACACGGCGGCGAATATCGGCGTCGTCTGGTCGCGTGGCACGAGGCCGGACGCGCAAACCGAACGCGACGTTCTCGAATACCGACATGTGCCGGAAGAGCGCGTAGTGCTGGAAAACGAAGCCGACGCGCCGATCGCGCGCGTTGCGCTCGGTGGCATCCTCACCTTCGAGGATGACGGTCCCGGTATCGGCCGCCTCGAGCCCGGCAATGATTCGCAGCAGCGTCGTCTTTCCAGAACCGGACGGACCCAGCAGGGCGACGAGCTCGCCCGATGCGACCCGCAGGCTCACGTCCTTCAATGCCTGGAATCGGCCGAACGTCTTGCTCAGACCGCGGACTTCGATTCCCATGGCATGACCTCCATCGCTCGTTCTTCGGCAGCTCGTGTGACGCCGTGCACCCGCGTCTCGACCACCGCCTTGAGGATGAGCGTGACGATCGCCAGACATCCAAGCAGCGATGCGACGGCGAAGGCCGCCTGCGCGTTGTACTCGTTATAGAGAATCTCGACGTGAAGCGGCAGCGTGTTGGTCAGGCCGCGAATGTGGCCGGAGACGACCGACACCGCACCGAACTCGCCCATCGCCCGGGCATTGGCGAGAATCACGCCGTAGAGCAGCGCCCATTTGATGTTTGGCAGGGTCACGCGCAAGAACAGCTGCAGGCCGCCGGCCCCGAGCACTCGCGCCGCCTCCTCCTCTTCGGTCCCGATCGCTTCCATGATCGGGATTACCTCGCGCGCAACGAATGGAAACGACACGAAGATCGTTGCGAGCACAATTCCCGGCACGGCGAAGACAACCTGGAAGCCGTGGTCGATCAACCACGGCCCGAACCATCCATTCCGGCCGAACAACAGGACGAACACCAGGCCAGAGATCACCGGCGACACCGCAAACGGCAAGTCGATCAGCGTGAGCAACAGCTGACGTCCCCGAAACTGGAACTTTCCCAGCGCCCATCCGGCCGCCAGACCGAAGATCACATTCAAGGGCACCGCAATCGCGGCCGATAGCAGCGTCAGCCTCAACGCGGCCAGCGCATCCGGTTCGACGATAGCTGCACGGTAGGCGTCGACGCCCTTGGACAGCGCTTCGGCAAACACCGCAACTAGGGGCACGACCAGGAAGAGCCCGACGAAGCCGAGCGCCACGATGGTAATCGCCCAGCGCACCAGGCGCGGCTCGCTCAGACGTGCGGGTCGCGTGCCTGACGTCATGGCGCAACCCGCCGCCTTGCCCATGTCTGCAGACCGTTGATGCACAGCAGCAGACAGAAGGACAGCGCGAGCATGACGAGCGCAATCGCCGTCGCCCCGGCGTAGTCGTACTGTTCGAGTTTGGTGACGATGAGCAGCGGCGAGATCTCGGTCCGCATCGGCATGTTGCCGGCGATGAACACGACGGAGCCGTACTCGCCGAGCGCGCGGGCAAGTGCCAGCGCGAAGCCGGTCAGCCAGGCTGGCAGCAGATTCGGCAGGACGACGCGACGCAGTACGCTGGTCCGGCTCGCCCCGAGACTCGTCGCGGCCTCCTCCACTTCAGGATCCAGGTCTTCGATCACGGGCTGAAGCGTCCTGACGACAAACGGCAGGCCAATGAAGATCAGCGCGATCGTCACCCCGAGCGGGGTGAACGCCACAGTCACGCCATACTGCGCGAGCGGTTTCCCGAGCCAGCCGGTCGGTGCATACAACGTGGTCAGGACGATGCCCGCGACCGCGGTCGGCAGCGCGAAAGGCAGGTCGATCAGCGCGTCGATGACGCGCCGGCCCGGGAACGAATAGCGCGCCAGCACCCATGCGACGAGCGAGCCAAACACGGCGTTGACGACTGCCGCGGCGAGCGACGCGCCAAGGCTCAGCCGATACGAGGCAACGACCCGCGGATCGGTGACCGTGTCGCGAAACCCCGCCCACGACATGGACAGCGTCCGGATCGGGAGCGTCGAGAGCGGAATCAGGACGATGAGGCTCAGGTACAACACCGTGATTCCCATCGTGAGGCCGAATCCCGGCAGCACCCGCCGACGCACCTGCATAATCGTCGTCATCGCGTGCCAGGTTTGTAGATCTGATCGAATACGCCGCCATCGGCGAAATGAGTCTTCTGCGCGTTCTGCCAGCCTCCAAACACTTCATCGACGGTGAAGAGCTTCAGCTTCGCGAAGTTGCTGGCGAACTTGGCGGCCACCGCCTGATCGCGCGGCCGATAGTGGTGTTTCGCCGCGATCTCCTGTCCTTCCGGCGAGTACAAATACTGAAGGTACGCTTCAGCGATCGCGCGTGTCCCTTTGCGATCGACCACCTTGTCCACGACCGCCACGGGCGGTTCAGCCAGGATGCTGGTGGAAGGCACGATGACTTCGAGTTGGTTTGGAGATTCCTGAAGCGCGAGATAGGCCTCGTTCTCCCACGCCAGCAGCACGTCGCCGATCTGGCGCTTGACGAAGGTCATCGTCGAGCCGCGGGCACCGGAATCCAGAACCGGCACTTTTCGGTACAGGTCAGCCACGAACTGTTTCGCCTTGTCGACGCCGCCGAGTTGACGGACCGCGAACGCCCATGCGGCGAGATAGTTCCATCGCGCACCGCCCGAGGTCTTGGGATTCGGCGTAATGATCTGAACACCCGGCTTGGACAGGTCGCCCCAGTCTTTGATGCCCTTCGGATTTCCTTTGCGCACAACGAACACGATCGTCGACGTATAGGGTGCGCTGTTCTGCGGCAGCTTTTTCTGCCAGGCCGACGAGATCATTCCCGCCTGCGCGATCGCGTCGATGTCGTACGCGAGCGCAAGCGTCACCACGTCGGCTTCCAGCCCGTCGATCACGCCGCGCGCCTGCGCGCCAGACCCGCCGTGCGACTGGCGGATCGTCACCGTCTGACCGGTCTTGGCCTTCCAGTACTTGACGAACGCGGCGTTGAAGTCCTGATACAGCTCGCGGGTCGGATCGTAGGACACGTTCAACAGCGTCTGTGCGGTGGCCGGCAGTGCGAACGCCGCGAATACGGCACTCAGTGCCACCGCACGGATGATTCCTTTTCCTGTGGTCATCTCGAGCTCCGGTTAGAACGCCACCTGCGCACGAAAGATCACAAGGTTCTCGTGCTGCGACGGAAGATCGTTCTCGAACGACGTTCGTTCATAGTTGACGTAGTACTTGATGAACGCATTGGGATACCAGTTCGCCCCAATCGCTACGGCATCGGCGCGCTGGCTCGACGCGGCCGAGGCAAGTCCGTGTACGAACGCTTCCGGATCCACCTTCATGGCCGAGTACCTCGCGACTATCTGGAAGGCGCCCCACTCGCCGCTCGCCGGGTCGAAGTTGTGATGCGGGTGCACGCCGCGATCCGACGTCGCGTCGCCTGTCAGGACGTACGAGCCGGTGACGTTCCATCCCTGATTCCCAATCTCGAAGACCGATCCTGATCCCGCGACCTCCTGTGTCGATCGGATGTACTCGGCGAACGCACCAAATGCGCTGTGGTAGTAGAAAACGGCCGGCGCGATTCGGCGTCGATTGCCCGCTGCCGTCACGCCGGTGGCATACGCGAAGTAGATCTGCCCGCTTGCGGTCTTGTAGCTCGGCAGTGCACCTTCCTCATCGCCGATCGATCCGCCGAGATGAAAGCCGAGACCGCTCAAGCGGCTCGCCGGTGTGTCCGCGGAACGAAACGGTTGCCATACGATCCGGCCAGCGAAGTCCTTTGAGTCGTTCGTGTCGACGTCGGTTGACGAATTCGCTCCATCAGGGACTCCGTTGAAGACGCCACCGCCGTAGGAGAACTTCGGCGACACGTTCCCCTCCGCCTGCAGGCCGACATCACGATTCGGGACGAGGCCCGAAGCAAGTGACCGCTCAGGAAACAGGAGATAGGGATCCCCTTCGAGCAATTCGTAGCCGACCGGCGTCTTGTCCTTGCCGGTGCGGACACGGAAGCTGTCGGAAAATCGAATGTCGAAGTACGCGTCCTGCAGTGTCGCCACTCCGGCGCCAAAGTCGGGCATGATCCGGAAATCGAAGTACTTTGCAACGCGGCCGGAGAACGTGGGACGCGCCTTCCGGATCGTGAACGTGCTCGCCACGGGGTTGGTGTCGTCGAACAGGAAACGGCCGTCGGCCTGAAGCGTCAGGCCCAGCACGAGTCGGTTGTCGCCATTGGCCGACTGGAGCACGAACCCGTTATCCCACCCGGCGGTCACGGCCGGTGCGGGCTGTGCGGCCGCGCCGGCCTGCGCCAAGGCGGCGCCCGCCGTCATGACCTTCAGTGTCAGAACCAGTAGAAGAACTCGCAACGAGCGCATCATCTTTTCCGCTTCGGCCAGCGACGAACGTGGATGAAAGCCCTGGGGCAAAAAAAAAGCCCGGAAGCGGATGCCTCCCGGGCCTTCGAACTTGCGTGTGCCTGGCCGATGAGAATTACGTCGTCACGAAACAGGCGTGCAGCGCGAGGCCGGGAAATCCCCCGGACAACAACACGCGCAGGCCGCCCTCGTGAACATCTGTGTTCTTATGTCACAGCGCCGCGGTCACGGTCAAGCCCGGGAGCGGTCGCTCACGCGAAGAGGCGACTGCCAGATTCGGAGGGAGTACACTGTCGGGGTGCCCGTTCCCTCGCGCCGGCTGACCGCGGTTGCCACGGTGGCGATGACCATCAGTGCCGCCGTCCTCGGCGCGCAGACGGTACCGATCCAGCGGGCGCCGCGAACCCTTCGTTCGAGCGTCGAGCTGACCGTCGTCACGGTGACCGTCCGCGATGCCGACGGACGTCTCGTCCCCGATCTTCCCGCCGACGCGTTCACGATTTATGAGGACGGCGAACCGCAGACGATCACGCAATTCACCCACGACCGTGTGCCGGTCGGCCTTGGCCTTCTCCTCGACGTGAGCGACAGCATGTTCGGCCAGCGCATCCGCGACGCGTGCGCCGCGGTCGAGCGCTTCCTGTTCGAGCTGCTCTCGCAAGACGACGCGTTGTTCGTCATGACGTTCAATCACAATCCGAACCTGCTCACGTCGTGGATTACGCCGGGCGAGGCGCCAACGGTACGATCGGCGCTCGATACGTTGCGACCGTCCGGGGGGACCGCCATCTACGATACGGTGATCGCGTCGCTCGGGGTCATCGATCATCGCCCGCGCGACCGGGCCGCGCTGGTGTTGATCTCGGACGGAGCCGACACGGCCAGCGACGCGTCGCTGCGCGACGTGCGCTCGGCGCTGCTCCGCACCGACGCATTCATTTTCGCGATCGCGATCGACACTCCCTTCCGCCAGGCGATCAATACGCGTGTGAATCCCGAAGCGCTGGGCGAAATCACGAATCAGACCGGCGGTCACACCGAAGTCGTGCATGACATGACCGAGCTGGCGGCGGCAACCGGTCGGATTGCCGACGAGCTCAACACGCAGTACGTGATGGGGTATTCGTCGCCCCATCCCGGCGACGGCAAGTACCACAGCATTCGCGTGCGGGTCAAAGGTGAGGGCTACAAGGTTCGATCGAGAAACGGCTATGTGTCGGTGCCGGTGAAAAAGGACTAAGCTTCCCGCTCCCAGCTTCGGTTCCAGTTCCCAGTTCCCAGTTGCCAGTTTCCGGTTCCAGTCAACCGTCGCTCACAAGTCAGGCGACGGTTGTTCCGCCGGCTGGTCGACCGGAGCGCAAAGCGCGAAGGTGGAGCGCGCAGCGGCGAAGGCGGACGCGAGTCGCGAGTCGCGAGTCGCCAACCGCGAATACTAGATGGTCGGAATCCGATAATCAGCGATCACGACGGTGACGTCGTCCTCGCCGCCACGCGTCGTCGCGAGTTCGGCCAGCGCGACGCACTCCTCCTGCGGACGCCGCCTGGCACTGAGCGTGTCGGCGATCTGCTCGTCGTTGAGCACGTCGGTCAGACCGTTCGTGCAGAGCAGCAGCCGATCGCCATCCTGAAGGCGGAAGTGTTCGATCAGGATCTCAGGGAGTGCACCGCTGGCGCCCAGCGTATCGGTCAGAATGTGACGCAGATCCTGGCTCGAGGGGGGGACGGCCTGCGGCTGCGGACCGTTGGCGTTCCGCCCGGCAATCGTGTGGTCGGCGGTGAGCGGCAGCAGTTCTCCTTCGCGAAAGCAGTAGGCGCGCGAGTGGCCGACGTGCGCAATGAAGAGATCGTCGCCAGCACTGTACGCGGCGGTCAGGGTTGTCGCCATCCCGCGGAGCGCGGCATTCTCCTGACCCTGTTTCCGCACGGCCTCGTTGATCCGCTCGTAGAATCGCTTGGCCCGGTTCATCACCTGGTCGGCCGTGTATCCATCAATCCGCACGTTCCACTGGCCGAAATGGATCGCGAGATGCGCAAAGGTGCTGAGCGCGATTCGACTGGCGAAGCTGCCCACCCCCTTGTCGCCGAGGCCGTCGGCGACGATGAGCGCGAATGCCTGCTCCTGAAAGTTTTCCGGCAGGTCCGAGCTGGCGAGGCTGGTGGCCATGACCGCCTGGCTTCGTGCCAACCGAATCACCAGGTAGTGATCGTCGTTTTGGGGCCGCAGAGCTCCGCGCTGCGACGTGGCGCCGAGTTCAATGCGAACGGCCGATGAAAGGGTCTGGAAGCGCTCGGTGTCGAGAACCGGTGACAGCACGCGCCGTCGCGCGCTCCGGTCGTCTTTGTCGGTCATGTCTGCACTCATTCTCCGATCTATCCGGTGTGCTTGATCAGAATGACTTCATTGCCGGTTTCGCTGTACATCACCTCGTCAACCAGCTGCCGGACGATGAGCATGCCGAAGCCGCCTGGCCGCATTCCCTGGGTGGCGCGATACTCGAGATGAGCGAGCGGATCGGCAGCGGTCGTCGCGATTGCCGGATGCGAGACCGCAGCGGTGTCGAAACCTGCACCCGGATCGCGAAAGTAATAGACAATGGCGCGCTCGGTTCGCACCGCGGAGACATCGATCACCTTCTCCGGATCGAAACCGGCGCCATGTTCCATGGCGTTCATCAACACTTCACGAAACGCGTAGAGCAGATCGTCTCGCACGCTGTCTGGCACGTCGCTGCGCATGGCGGCCATGAACCAGGTCAGCCGCTCGGCGGTCACGAGGCTGCACGTCACGCGCAGCGAAATCCATTCAGCCCTCGCGGCCAGCACCTTGATGCCGTCGCGCCAGTCGACGGCTTCCGCCGCGGCTCGAATCATGTCCGCCAGTTCAGTGAACGTGAACGGCGCGATCAGGCAGCCGAACACCTGGGCGCGAAGGGCGGCAATAACTTCCGGGGTCGTCGCCGATGGTGCGAGAACGATGGCCTTCAATCCCGGTCGGATCTGCCGGGATTCCTTCAGCAGGGCGAGGTCTTCGTCGATATGCGTCTGGCCGCTGGTGACCATCACGTCGAACGCCCGCAGACGCAGGCGCCGCAGCGCGTCGACACCACCGCGTGCGGCCTCGATCTCATACGGAAGAACCGATGCCTGAGATACCCAGGCGGAATCGCTGTCGATGACCAAAATGCGCTTCATCGGACCCGATTTCGCTGCGCCACGAACTTCTCGTTGACGCCGAGTTGAAAGAGGGGATCTCCGTTTGGCTGACCCCACGACAGATCGAGACGGACGAGATTGACGAAGGGAACGACGACCCTGAGACCAATTCCTCCGCCGCCGATGAAGCGATCGGCCAGTTCGTCCGGTTCACTCCAGACGGCGCCGAGATCCCCAAAAATGGCGGCAGCAAGACCGCCGTACAAGTTGATGCCGAATACACGCAGGTTTCTCGTCGGCACTAGAACGTAGCGATATTCGACCGTGTTGATGAACTGGTTCTTCCCGCGACGAGATCCGAACGGCCAGCCGCGAATCGTATTCTCGCCGCCCAGGCTGTAGTCACCGTAAATCGGCACATCCTCGCCAAGGGTGCCTGTCTGTAGCGTCAGCAGCGAGCTGAGGACAAGCGTCTGCCGATCGACGATTGGCTGGTAGCGCCGAGCATCGAGGTTCATGGTCACGTACGACCCGGATCCGGCGCGCCACAAAAAGTCGGCGGAGTTCCACCACCCGCGGGTTGGATTCGTCGGCAGGTCGCGCGTGTCGTATTCATAGAGGGCGCCAGACCCAATGAACCAGTCCCGGTCCGACGAGGACAGCGTTTTGCCGGGCACGTCGCTGCTGACCGTGTAGAGGTTGAACCATGCGCCAATCTTGGAACGCGCCGAGAACCTCGCACCAATCTGGCCGTCCACTTCTACCGACTGCTGCCCGAAGTCATCGAGCGTGTTCTGGCGATCCTCGAAGGTCCCCCTGACCGAATGCCAGAGGCGACGGCTGTACAAGTAGGGCGAAGTCTCCTTGAATTCGACGAGCGTGCTCCCGCCAAATCGCGCGGTCATCGAAATCTCGTGTGGCCGGCCTCGAATGCTGAGCAATCGAACCGTTGGACCGGCGGACACGCCATCGGCGTCGCTGACCCCGATCGACACGGCCGGCAGCACGCGCAACGTCTCGGCGACCGACACCGTCAGCCGAACCCCACCGGTTTCCGGCGTCGCGTCGATGTCGATACGACTGAACACGCCAAGCCGATCGAGGCGCTGGATGTTTCGTTGAATCAGTTCGTCCTCGAACTTGTCCCCGACGCGCACATCAAGCTGCTCGAGAACGACCTGCTCGCGAATGTGCTGGAGACCGTTGACGACAATGGCCAGGATGGTCGCGCCGTTGAACTGTGTTCGCGGCAGGTCCTGCGCGTGTGACTTCGACGATCCGGTCAGCCAGAGAGAAATCGCGGTCGTGAGAATCAGGCGGGCACGACGACGTCCGCAATGTCGTAGGGCCTGCCGCGATCCGCGCATTCGTGCGGCGGCTGCACTCGCCGTGCCAGTGACGCAAAGGCGCGGATGGATTCGGGAACCCTGAACGCCAATGACACGTCGAAGGAAAGGCTTCGAATCTGGCCACAAAGATGCAGACATCAGGCCGGCAACTGAAGATAATCGCTTGGACACGGCAGACGCGCGGGTCGGCGCCTGATCGTGCTCCGATAGACGACCGCCGGACCACGACATTTCGTGGTCCCTCTGACTTTGAGGAGAGTTCTGATGTCCCTTCTGTCCGCGTCCAGCGCTGCCCTGGTCCTATTGACGCTGTTGCCCGCGCCCGTTCAGAAACCGGGCGAGGCGAGGCACCCCACGGCGCCCGAAACCTTTCGCGCTCACGCCAACGCCACCAACAAGGACGGTGCAGCCGCAGCGACGTACGTCGACATCCAGATCGACAAATACACGAGGGATGCCGACCGCGACAAGCTGACCCAGGCGCTCAAGTCCGGCGGGTATCCTGCGTTGCTCACCGCCGTCCGGAACGCGCCAGCCGTAGGGACGGTCACGATCGGGAAGGACACCTTCACGATTCGCTTTGCCCGCGAGCAGCGCACGGGTGAGAACAAGCGGAAAATCGCCGTCGTGACCGACAAGCCGATGTACTTCGTCGGCGGTGGACACGTGAACGCGAAACCGCGTGAGGGATACGAGCTGGCCGCGTTGCAGTTCGACATGGACGACGCCGGGACGGGCCAGGGAACAATGGCCGCAGCCGCGCGCATCAAGCCAGACGGGACCGGCGGCTTCATCATCGACGACTACGCCGATCAGCCGATCAAGCTCGTTTCGATCAGTCGATCGTTGACGCCAGTCAAGGAAGGCAAACGTTAATGATTGTCGATTGCTGATTGTTGATTGAGGTCCAATCGTCAATCAGCAATCATCAATCAGCAATCTTGTGGAGGCATTCCATGCGGATGGAACCGCGCACGGGTCCCTCACGGCGTAGCCGGAACGCGGGTCGGGCGGCGCTCGGGGTATTCAGCCTGGCCGTGGCTCTGGTCGGCGTCGGCTGTCACGCGCAACCGAGTCAACGGCCGATGAAGGCCGGCCCCGTGGACACGGGCCTGGGATCGCTCACCGCGGCCCGGAAGTACCTGGAGGGACAATGGTCGCTCGAGTCGTTCGAGATCTTTCCGCCAGGAAAACCGCCGATTCAATTGAAAGGGTCAGGAACCCTCTCGTACGACGAGTTCGGAAATCTGAAGATTGATGTTCGTGCCGATGAGGCATCAACCGACCTTCTGCGTGATGCCGGAATCGACTTGAAGGACGGCGTGCTCGCGTCGAGTGGACGAACCGCCGTCGACATGCAGAACCGCACGCTGACATACGTGGTACCCGGTCAGACCGCGGGAACCGGGCCGCTATCTCTCAGCCGTCCGCGGCACTGGGTGGTCGAAGGCAATCTGTTGACGCTCACGACGCAGGACACGGCCGGAAAGCCACTGTCCGTGGCGAAGTGGCGAAAGAGCACCTGACGCGAGCGCCGCGACACGAGGATTCGAACGGCGCCCTGAGGAGCGACGCGATGGCACAGTGGCTTCGAAGAATCGCGGTAGCACTCGTGGTGACGGCCACCTTCACGCTGGCGTGCGGCAAGTCGAAAGAGCAGCCGGCAACATCCACTCCACCCCAATCGGCGGCGCCAGCCGCCGCGGCGCCCGCACCGTCTCCCGACGCCAGCAAGGCTCAAGAGCCAGCCGCCGGAGCGGCAGACGAGACTCCGGCGCCAGACGACACGGCGGTGGCCGCGATGCTGAAGCCGTGGACGGGCGACCTCGAGGGAATGGTCGAACGGCGCTACATCCGCATGCTCGTCACGTTCAGCAAGACCAACTACTTCCTCGATGGTCCGACGCAACGCGGCGCGACCTACGACGGGGCCAAACTCTTTGAGCAGTTCGTCAACGATCGGCTGAAGTCTAAGGCCATCAAGGTCCACATCGCGTTCATTCCGGTGAGCCGCGACAGGCTGATTGACGCCCTCGCGGAAGGACTCGGAGACGTTGCCGCCGCGAGTCTCACCATCACGCCGGAGCGCCAGAAGAAGGTCGACTTTGGGCTACCGTTGCTGACCGACGTTCGCGAGGTCGTGGTGACAGCGCCGGGCGAGCCGCCGGTTCGGCAGCTCGAAGACCTCTCCGGCCGCAAGGTGCACGTCCGTCGATCGAGCAGCTACTACACGAGCCTGATGTCGCTCAACGCGGATTTCAAGAAATCTGGCAAGCGACCGGTCGAGATCGTCACCGCGAACGAACCGCTGGAGGACGAAGACCTGCTCGAAATGGTGAATGCCGGGCTGATTCCGGCCACCGTGGTCGACGACCATATGGCGGCATTGTGGCGGCAGGTGTTCGATCAGATGCAAGTCAGTGATGTCGCGGTGCGGACGGGCGGTCAAATCGCGTGGGCGCTCCGGCGCAACGCGCCCCACCTGCAAGAAGTAGTCAACGCATTCATCAAAGCCAATCCGAAAGGATCGCTTGCCTACAACACCATCCTCAAGCGGTACTTCGGAAACACGAAATGGATCACGAACGCGGCGAGCGAGAGCGAGCAGCGCAAGTTTCGCGACATGTCGGCGCTGTTTCGCCGCTATGGCGATCGCTACAACTTCCCATGGCTGCTGCTCGCGGCCCAGGCGTATCAGGAATCAACGATCGACCAGAACAAGCGCAGTCCGGTCGGGGCCGTCGGCGTCATGCAGATCAAACCGGCGACCGCCGCGGGCAGCCCAATCAACATCGTGGGAGTCGACAAGAGCGCCGAGCGCAACGTGGAAGCAGGCGCCAAATACCTGCGCTTCATGGTCGATCGCTACTACAAGAACGAGCCAATGGACCGCATCAACAAGGGCTTATTCGCGATTGCCTCATACAACGCGGGACCGGCCCGCGTATCGCAGCTCCGCGCGAAGGCGAAACGTCAGGGCCTCGACCCCAACAAGTGGTTCGGCAACGTCGAGGTCGTCGCCGCGCGCGAGATTGGCCGCGAAACCGTTCAATATGTCGGCAATATCTACAAGTATTACGTCAGCTACACGTTGATCGCGCAACAGAAAGAAGCGAAACGACGGGCGAAGACGCAACCGTAGATCGGGTCGGCAGTTACACCGCGGCCTTGGCGCCGCGCTCCTCCGTCAGCGCATCGTACCGACGTCCTACCTGCCAGGCGAGCGCGAGCCACCCGATGACGATGAACGCATTGATGAACGCAAACTGCTTTGCGTGAAGTGAAAAGACCGCGGTCCCGACAAACACCAGACCCGCCGAGAGCACATCGCCCATCCGGACAAAGAACGAGTCGATCGCCTGTTTCGCGCTGAACTTCTCTTCATACGTGCATGGCAGGAAGAGCATGTTTCTCACGGTGTTGTTGAGGGAATAGTCGGTGGAATTCTCCGCCACTTTCGCCATCAGCACCGCCATGAGCGTCGGGAAGAAGATCAGCACGTTGTACGCGCAAAGCGAAATCAGCGGATGGATCACGACCGCTTTTCTTACGCCGAGGTACTTGACCACACGTGACACGACGAACAGCTGCATAAAAAGGCCGACGATGTTCACATATGTGAAGTACTTCGAATAGAAGTCGCCGATCATCTGCTCGGGCGTGAGGCCGGAGGTCTTGCCAGACGCCACCGCCTCGGAGACGGAGTCCTTGACGATACTGCCAAGAATGTACTCGCCAGTCGTATTGACCCAGTTGAGCAGCATCAGCATGAGCGCCATCAACAGGAGGTAGCGCGTCCTGAAGACGAGGGCGAACGCATCCGATCCGGATGTCTTTGGAGCGGCGGCGGCCTGCTTGATGCCCGGATTGACGTGTCCAGACCCGCGGCGATCAAGGTAGTTGGTCAACAGTAATTGTGCGATGAGAATTCCGGCACCCACCAGCATCATCTGGTAGATCCCCACCGGCTCGATCAGCCTGTCCGCGATTCGCGAGCCCGCGAGGGCTCCCAAAGACGCGCCGAACCCGACGATGGCAAAGAGACGTTCGCCCTGATCCTTGGTGTAGATGTCGTTGGCAAAGGACCAGAACTGCGCGATGACCATCAGGTTGAAAATCCCGATCCAGAGAAAGAATACGATCGCCAGAGGCACATGGAATCGAGCCAGGATGTAGAAGAGCAGCAGGCACGCGACGAAGAAGGCCGTCACCACGTTGATGAGATGAATGCGGACGAATCGACCAACCAGCCGGCTATAGAGCGGCACGATGAACGCAAGGAGCACCACCTGTCCCGCGGACATGTAGGACTTCAGCTCGGGGGATCCTTCCCCCAGAATCAACGCCTCTCGCACCGGCTTCAGTACGTAGTAGGCCATCAGAATCAGGAAGATGTTCAGCGACAGCAGCAGCGCGGTGACGCCTTCGCCGCCGTGGACGTCGGCAAAAACGCCAAGCATGCGATCGAGCCGCGAGCGCGTAGACGGTGAAGTCATGTGATTCTGCCTTGTAGACCCGTCACGTCCGTTTCCGCTTCATCGGAACCGGAATGTCGAAGCAAGACCGTAGCCGTCCGCGTTGAGGCGGCGGCTCTTTCTTTCTCCCAGGACGGGGCACGCAGCACCGCGTTTTCGAGGCGACAGCGCCGCGATGACCGTCGGACCCGGCCGTTCTCGTGCGAACCCACGACATGTCGTGCGGCATCCTGGGCTCGCGAAGCGACGAACATGCCCCGGTGGCGACTTCTCAGGCGTTAGCCTGTACGACGCCCGAATGACGTCCGGCATGGACGTTGCCACATACGCCTCTTCAACCGTCACTCGAGGGGACTCAGGAATCACGATGACTCGGCCGCTCTCGATCGGCATCTGCACGGCGGCGGTTATTGGCGCCGTTGCCCTGACCGTCTCGCTTTCAGCGCAGGTTACGCCGCAGACGCCCGACCTGTCGCAGATCCTCGCCTCACAGAGCGCGGGCGCGCCGGCGGTCCTGAAATACAACAACCGGAAAATCACCACGTTACGGGCGTCGGTCCTGTCGCGCAGTCCACACGATCGCGCCGACGCCATCGTCCGGCTCCTCGATCGGCTGGTCGAGGCCGGCCCCCCGGGACCGGTCACCACCCGCGAGACACAGGGCGTCAGCCTGATCGTCGTCGGCGGCCGTGAGGCGTTCGGCATCGTTCCGGACGACGTTGACACCGAAGGGGGCGAAACAGCGGCCGCGAAGGCAGCCGAGGCCGTTCGGAATCTGCAGCTGGCACTCGATGAAGGCGTCGAGATGCGCTCGAAATCTTCGCTGTTGAGAAGCGCGGAGCGAGCGGCCGCCGCTACCCTTCTGTTCATCGTTCTCGTGTTCGCCATCGTGAGGGCGCATCGCCGGTTGGCGGCCTATCTGCCGATCCGTGCCGAACGGACTCTCCAGCGGAGATCGGCCGGGACAGCCACCAATCTCGTCGTCGCCTCGCGGGCGACTCACACCTTGCGGCTGCTCGTCACGCTGGCAGCGGTATTCACGATCCTGTTCCTCGCCTACAACTGGCTGACATTCGTTCTCCGCAGTTTTCCCTTTACGCGACCGTGGGGAGAGTCACTCAGGGCCTTTCTGACCGGCCAGATCGAGATGCTGGCCCTGAAGTTCGTGAACGCGCTGCCCCATTTGTTCACCGCCTTCCTGATTTTCCTGATCGCTCGGGTCGTGGTGCGAGCGTCGAACATGCTGTTCGAGGCGTCTGAAAACGGCCGGGTGACGATCCCGTGGGTCTACCCGGAAACGGCACAGCCGACCCGACGACTGGTCGCAACGCTCCTATGGCTGATGGGATTCGTCGTCGCCTACCCCTACCTGCCCGGCAGCGATTCCGAGGCGTTCAAGGGTGTCAGCGTCTTTCTGGGCCTGATGATCTCGCTCGGATCGAGCAGCGTTGTCAATCAGATGATGAGCGGGTTGACGATCACCTACTCGCGCTCATTGCGCGCCGGCGACTTCGTGCGAGTCGGCGAAGTCGATGGCACCGTCACAAACCTGGGACCGCTGTCGACCAAGATTAAAACGGTACGCGGCGAGGAGGTGACGATTCCCAATTCCGTCGTCGTCTCCGACATCACCACCAATTACTCGCGATACCACGACACGGACGGGGTGTACGTTCCGACCAGCCTCACGATCGGCTACGACACCCCCTGGAGGCAGGTGCGCGCGCTGCTTCTCCTTGCCGCAGAGAGAACGGACGGCGTGCGAAAGCAGCCGCCTCCCGACGTTCGTCAGACGGCGCTTCAGGATTCATACGTGCATTACACGCTGCTCGTAGCACTCGAGCAGCCGAGCCGGCGCGGATCGATCCTCGACCGGCTCCACGCGAATATCCTGGATGCGTTCAACGAGTTCGACGTCCAGATCACGTCGCCGAACTATGAGGGGGACCCTGAGGCCCGCAAGACCGTTCCCCGCAACCAGTGGTACGCCGCGCCCGCGACGCCGAACCGAGACGAAGCGATTCTGGGATCGGGATCGAAGGCGGACGTCTGAGCGCTTTCACGGTCCAGGCTGCGCGGATGGCTTCTTGAACCACGAATACTGATAGCCGATACCGATCGAGTTGAAATCAGCGCCAAGGCGAGTCGATAGCCCGTTCGTGTATGACATCCGCAAACTGCCAGCGCCATAGAATGGCATCACGAACGTGTAGGCCAGTCGGTCGTTTCTCTGCGGCTCGTTGGTCTTGACGCCGTCGACGCGGGTCTCGCCGCCGTTGGCACGGCCATAGTTCATCGCGAGCCAGGTTCCTCGCTTGAACGTCCAGATGGCACCGGCTTTCGCGAAATAGAGCGGCGTCTGAGTCTGGGTCGTCGAGCCGACGTAGTCGCTGTTGTGAGTAAAGAACCATCCGCCGCCGGCCGCTTCCAACGTCAGCCGACCCCGTGCGTGCGATGCGCCCAGCTCGGGCCGGAACGACCAGCGATTCGAGCCGAGATTGATGTAGCGGGTCGGGTCGTACTGACCGAGAGGCATGACCGCCTGCAGGCTCGCTCCAACGATGGTGTGCTGGCGGTACTTGCCATATTCGGGAGGCGAAAGCGCCGGCGCTCCAATCAAGTTCACGAGCAGGCGGATCCGAGGATCGGCGAGACCGCGAGGAGACCGCGTTCGCAGCTCACCGTTGACGATTCCGGAGAATGTCGCCCATGACACGGGAACCTGGGCGTCGACCTTTGCCGGGCGCCCCAGGAATTCGAACGTTCGGAGGTAGCCCAGGACGACGACATTGACGGTGGCCTTTGCCCCCTCGACAGGCAACGACGCATCAAACAGGACGTTGCCTTTGGACAATCCATACACCGCGAGCGCGACATTTACCCCCGTCGGAGCATTCTGATAGGTGCCCGGTTCGAGCTCCTGGGCCGTGCTGTCGCCGCACAGCGCGAGAAGCACGACCGCGGGCGGCACCAAATGGCGAAGGATGGAAGGATTGCGATGCAACGGAGGCTTCATGCTCGCAACAATACGGCGACCAGTGCCAAAACACCGAGGAGCGCGATCAGCCATGCGACCGGTCCGGCGACGGATCGCGGGATCTCGCCGTACATCTCTCTCAACAGCTTCAGGCTGGACCGGTGCTGGACGCCGGCCAGTACGAGGCTGACGAGCGCCGTCGAGATCATGATGACCGCAAACCCCCGCGGTCCAATCAGATGTTGCGGCTGCTCGGCGGGTGCCTTCAGCTCAAATTGAAAGAACTTGTAAATCGTGAACCCGAACGAAATCAACGATGCGGCGGTTCTCACCCAGGCCATCATCGTTCGCTCGTACGCGAGGCGAGTCCGATCGATGGCCAGCTGCGTTCCCGAATCGAGCTTCGGCGCCGCGGTTGTCATGATCGTCTGTGTGGATGGCAAGATCGGCGCCACCTGACGGGCTGGACGTGGAAGCCGGCAGGCTTCGTAAGCGGCGAACGACCACCGCCCCTCTCGAGGGCGGTGAGCCAGTCCCCATTAAATCACGAGATGTCGTGTCGAAGGATTCGTGCAAACGGCTGCGGGTCGATGTTTGCGCCCGTGAGCACAATGGCAGTGGTGAGACCGCGCAGACGGGATCGTTCCTGAAGGAGCGCGGCAAGGCTGGCGGCCCCGGCCCCTTCCACCACGTTGTGCGTGTCGCTGAACAGGGCGCGCATGGCTTCCTCCACCTCGTCATCGGTGACCTCGACAATGCGGTCGATGCCAGCGCCGATGATCTCGAGCGCCGAGTTATCGGGCGTGCGACACGCGATGCCGTCAGCGATTCGCGTCGTCACATCGTGTGAGACCGCGCGCCCCAGCGCCAGGGAACGCGCGTATGCAGGGGCCGCAGCCGACACCACGCCGACGATCTTCGTCGTCAAGCCAAGGGCGTCACGCACGGCAATCGCGCCGCAAATGCCGGAGCCCAGCCCGATCGGGACGTAGAGAACGTCAAGCCGCGGCGCTGATCGAAACAGTTCGAGCGAGTACGACGCCACGCCGCGAACGAGCGCCGGATGAAACGATGGCACCTGGTGCCAGCCGCGCGCCACGGCAATTTCTGCGCTCGCCTCGAGCGATGCCTGGAAATCCTGTCCGCGCTCGATGAGCTCCGCGCCCAGCGCGCCCATTGCGGCGTTCTTCGTCGTGCTGTTGCCATGCGGGACGACGACAGCCGCCGGGATCCCCAGTCGCGCCGCGGCAAAACCAATCGATTGACCGTGATTGCCACGAGTGGCGGCGACGACGCCCTTCAGAGCCCGAACGGTTCGCCGAAGCTCGTCGAAGTACACAAGCCCGCCGCGAACCTTGAACGCCCCAACCGGCGTGTGATTCTCGTGCTTGACCCAGACGTCGCAGCCGCAGCGCTGATCGAGTAGCGGCCACCGCTGCTGCGGTGTCGGTGACATGGCGGTATACACCACCTGCGCTGCGGACTCGAGATCAGAGAGGGAGGTCATGACTTTGGCATTCGGCATTCGGCATTCAGCATTTCATCGACTCCCCCCGCATCCGGCCATCCGAAAAGCCCCGATGCGCGTGGAGTACGTGGTGGCGTCTTTCTTCAAGTAGTCGCCGACGTACCAGATGGTGCAGTCATCCGATGGATCGACGGCGGTCTGCGTGTAATCCTCCCAGCGCATCGTATTCGTCTGCGCCGCTTCTCCTTCCGCGAGAACAGTCTCCCGCAGCGTCAGCTGGCCGGGAGGATCCTCCGCGAGCCGCCCCGCAAACCGCTGGCCCGGAAAGTGCGGAGTACCCCCAAAGGAATATCCGATCCCGATGTTGCCAAAGCGGTCCATCGCCGGACTGGCCATCCATCGATAGAAGGCGTCAGGAGCGTACGTGCCCTGCTGGAAGAGGCGCGGCACGCGCTGCCGGTCGAGCCGGAGTTCGTACCAACGCACGCCGCCTGCTCCAGCCGCGGTATCGACGGAATGAACGGCAACGATTGACTCACGCTGGCCCAGGCGCCGGTAAACCAGACGCGGCATGATCTTGTCCCCCTGCGCATCGAGGCGCCGATCGGTCCCGGGCTGAGGCACGCAGTTCGTCAGCTGACCGCCGCACAGATAGGGATAGGGAGCCACGGCGATTCGTTGCGGTCCGACAACGCGCGTCTTCGATGGGTCCTTCCAATCGACATGAAACGACCACGAAAAGATCGCATCGTCGTCGAGATCGCCTTTGAGTTGTGCGCCGCCGGCGGCGAGCACGATGTTCGGCGCCCCCGCGGGCGGTGCGGCAGGACCGTCGACGTCCGCGGTGTTGAGGAAATTGACGCCGTCGATCACGACGCATTGTTCGGTCGCCGGCAGTCCTTTCAGCATCCGCGCGCGATCGACCGCACACACGTGCTTCTGAATGACGTCGTCGCCGGTGCTGGTCGGGGTGTAATAGCCGTCAGGCCATACGGCCGGCCGCGGGTAATCGGGAAAAAGCGGTCGTTCGAACGCGTAGCGGTAATAGGAACCGAGTGGATCCGCAGTCGCGCTCACCGCGTAGCACATCGCGTACGAACCGTGAGGCGGGGGGGCCGGCGTCGCAGGAGCCTGACCTCTCGCAACCGGTGCTGGAAGCGGAGGTGGCGGACCGAATGGGACCGCCGGGCCCGGCTGTGCAGCCTGACCGGGTCTCGCGGCGACACCTGGTGCCGCGGGCGCGGTCTGACCCCAGTCTGACCCCTCGACAGCGCGCCTGAAAATCGGCATCACGATCAGCCAGCGCTCCGCCAGTTGATCGTACCGAACGACCGCATCGCCGTTCGGCCGCGCTTCGCAGACGCCGCCAAAACCGGCGAACGCCGTGTTGGTCGCCATGGGTCCGTAGAGCACCTTCCCTGTCGTATCGAAACGTTTGCCCTTCTTGGTAAACACGACAATCTGCGAGTTCACCGTCTGGATGATGTGATCGGGACCGACGGCGAGGCTGTTGTCCGAAGGATTTCGCGGCGGCGTCGCCGCCGAAAGTCCTGCACCGAGTCCGTCGAACGACTCGACGAGATCGGCCGCTGGTTTCGATCCCTGCATTGTCTGCTCGACGCTGACGACCTGACTCGTCACGGATGGCTGAGTGACTGCGACCAGTGCGAACGCGAGGCCGGATATGATGTAAGGTCGGATCACGATGGCCAATATCCTCCAGAACCTTCCCGCCGGCGAAAAGGTCGGCATTGCCTTTTCCGGCGGTCTCGACACGAGTGCCGCCTTGCACTGGATGCGCGCCAAGGGCGCGATTCCGTACGCGTACACCGCGAATCTCGGTCAGCCGGACGAACCGGACTACGACGAAATCCCTCGACGCGCGTTGCAGTATGGCGCAGAAAAGGCGCGGCTCGTCGACTGTCGCGCGCAGCTGGTTGCCGAAGGCCTGGCGGTCCTGCAGTGCGGCGCGTTTCACATTTCCACGGCCGGCGTGCCGTATTTCAATACCACGCCGATCGGCCGCGCGGTCACCGGCACGATGCTCGTCGGCGCGATGAAGGAAGACGACGTCAATATCTGGGGAGACGGGAGCACGTTCAAGGGGAACGACATCGAGCGATTTTATCGATACGGCCTGCTCGCGAACCCCTCGCTGCGCATCTACAAACCGTGGCTGGATCAGACGTTCATCGACGAACTCGGCGGCCGGGCCGAGATGTCGGAGTACATGCGCCGCGCCGGCTTCGACTACAAGATGAGCGCCGAAAAGGCGTACTCTACCGACTCGAACATCCTGGGCGCAACGCACGAAGCCAAGGATCTCGAGCGGCTCGATACCGGGGTCACGATCGTTCAGCCGATTATGGGAGTCGCGTTCTGGCGAGACGAGGTGTCGGTCAAACGCGAAGACGTCACGATTCGATTCGAGGAGGGGCAGCCGGTCGAGCTGAACGGGATCAGCTTCAAGGATGGCGTGCAGCTGATGCTCGAGGCGAACCGCATCGGTGGACGCCACGGTCTCGGCATGAGCGACCAGATCGAGAATCGCATCATCGAGGCCAAGAGCCGCGGGATTTACGAGGCCCCGGGCATGGCGCTGCTCTTCATCGCCTACGAGCGGCTGATCACCGGCATCCACAACGAGGACACGATCGAGCAGTATCGCGATCAGGGACGCCGCCTTGGTCGGCTGCTCTATCAGGGCCGCTGGTTCGATCCGCAGTCGATGATGCTGCGGGAGACGGCGCAGCGATGGGTCGCGCGCGCGATTACCGGCGAGGTTCGAATCGAGCTCCGCCGTGGCAACGACTACTCGATTCTCGACACCACTTCTCCGAACCTGACCTACAAGCCCGAACGCCTGACGATGGAGAAGGGAGAATCGATGTTCTCGCCTCAGGATCGGATCGGACAGCTGACGATGAGGAACCTCGATATCGTCGACACGCGCGATAAGCTGTTCACCTACGTGAAGGCGGGGGTCCTGGCCCCTTGGTCGGGAACCGCGCTGCCCCACTCCACGTCCGATCCGTCAGAACCATCCGAGGACAAGGAATAAGATCGTCTCATTCTCCGGGTCCTGGTCGAAATGTCCTTCGCCGATTTTCATCCTGCCGTTCGAGACTGGTTTACTGGCGCTCTCGGAGAGCCGACGTCAGCTCAGCTGCGGGGCTGGGAGTCGATCGGGCAGGGCCGGCACACGCTGATTGCCGCACCGACGGGCTCTGGCAAAACGCTCGCGGCTTTTCTCACGGCCATCGATGATCTCATCAAAGAAGGGTCGGCGCAGCCTCTGATCGATGAGGTGCGCGTCCTGTACATCTCGCCGCTGAAGGCACTCAGCGCCGACATCCACAAGAATCTTGCCGAGCCCCGACGAGGAATCTGCCAGGCGGCGGAGGACGCCGGGCTGGGCGCGCCGAGGATTACGGCCGCCGTCCGCACCGGCGACACGAGCGCCTCTGAACGCGCGGCGATGCTGCGAACGCCGCCACACATTCTGGTCACCACGCCGGAGTCGCTGTACCTTCTCCTGACCGCCGAACGCAGCCGTCAGATGCTGCGAAGCGTGCGGACCGTGATCGTCGACGAGATCCACGCCGTCATCGGCACCCGGCGCGGCGCGCATCTCGCGCTCTCGCTCGAGCGGCTTCAGCAGCTTGCTGACCGCACGATTCTGCGCCTGGGCCTCTCAGCCACACAGAAGCCGATCGACGATGTCGCGCGCTTCCTGCTCGGCACCCGGTGGTCGCCGGAAGCCTGCGCCATCGTCAACGAAGGCCATCGCCGGCGTATGGATCTCGGCGTCGAAATTCCTCGTTCGTCACTCGACGCGGTCATGTCGCAGGAAGTGTGGGAGGAGTATTACGACCGGTTGACCGAGCTGGTCGCGGCGCACAAGACGACGCTGATTTTCGTGAATACGCGGCGGATGGCGGAGCGTCTCGCACGGCATCTGAGCGAGCGGCTCGGAGACGATGCCGTTACGGCGCATCATGGCAGCCTGTCGAAAGAAACGCGGCTGAATGCCGAAACGCGGTTGAAGACCGGCAGCCTGCGCGCACTGGTCGCCACGGCATCGCTCGAACTCGGCATCGATATCGGCCATGTCGATCTCGTGTGCCAGATGGGATCGCCACGGCGGATCGCCACACTGCTGCAGCGCGTCGGTCGATCGGGCCACACGATCAAGGGCGTTCCGAAGGGACGCGTGTTCCCGACGTCCAGGGATGATCTCGTCGAGACTGCGGCGCTTCTCCGGTCGATTCAACAAGGCGACCTGGACGCCATCGTGCCGCACGACGCTCCACTCGACGTGCTGACGCAGCAGATCGTCGCCGAGTCGGCGACCCGGGAGTACACGGACGACGATCTGTTTGCGCTGGTCACGAGGGCGTGGCCCTATCGGCATCTCTCCCGACACGACTTCGACGCCGTGCTCCGGATGGCGGCCGACGGATTCGACACTCGCCGCGGCCGGCGCGCCGCGCTCGTCCATCACGATGAAGTCAACCACGTCATCCGCGGCCGTCGCGGGTCGCGGCTCCTCGCGCAGGTCTCCGGCGGCGCAATTCCGGAGGTTGCAGATTATCGGGTGGTCCTCGACCCCGACGACACGTTCATCGGAACGCTGAACGAAGACTTCGCCATCGAGAGCATGGGAGGCGACGTCTTCCAGCTGGGCAACTCGTCGTGGCGCGTGCTGCAGGTCACGACCGGGACCGTCCGCGTCGCAGACGCGAAAGGCACGCCGCCAAACATTCCGTTCTGGTTTGGCGAGGCGCCCGCGAGAAGCGACGAGCTTTCGCGCGCGGTGAGCGCTCTTCGTACGGAGGTTGACGCGCGGCTGGCAGTCACCGACGGTGATCCGATCGGATGGTTGATGCGCGAGACGGGACTCACCATCGACGCCGCGAGGCAACTGGTCGCGTATTTCGAAGAAGGCAAACGGGCGCTTGGCGTCATTCCGTCTCAGGACACGCTCGTGCTGGAGCGATTCTTCGACGAATCGGGCGGGATGCAGCTGGTCCTGCACGCCCCATTTGGCAGCCGAATCAACAAGGCCTGGGGTCTCGCGCTTCGGAAGCGATTCTGCCGTCAATTCAATTTCGAGCTTCAGGCGGCCGCGACCGACGATGCGGTGTTGTTGTCTCTGGGTCCGCAGCACTCGTTTCCACTGGCTGACGTGTTCCGCTACCTGCATCCGAAGACGACACGCGACGTGCTGGTGCAGGCGTTCCTCGACGCGCCCGTATTCCAGACGCGATGGCGCTGGAACACGACCATTTCGCTTGCGGTTCCCCGCAATCGAAACGGAAAGAAGGTCGCGCCGCAGCTTCAGCGGATGCTGGCTGACGACTTGATGGCCGCCGCGTTTCCCGACGCCGCCGCGTGTCTGGAAAACATTCCGGGTGACCGCCAGATCCCGGATCATCCACTCGTCAATCAGACCGTGCAGGACTGCCTCCAGGAAGCAATGGACTTCGAGGGGCTCGCGCGCGTGCTCGAGCGCATCCACCGCGGCGATCTCACGCTCGTGGCACGCGACACGCCAGAGCCGTCGTTCTTTGCGCACGAAATCCTGAACGCCCGCCCGTACGCTTTTCTGGACGACGCCCCGCTAGAAGAGCGGCGCGCCCATGCGGTGCAGTCGCGGCGTACGGGAGAACCGGCACATGGTGGCGATCTGGGACGGCTGGATGAAGCCGCGATCGATCGTGTCCGCGGCGAGGCGAGGCCACAGCCGCGCGACGCCGACGAACTGCACGATGCGCTGCTCTCCTACGGATTCCTGACGGCCCGCGAGATCGACTCGATGCCGATAGGTCTGTTCGACGAGCTCATCGCGAAACAGCGGGCCTGCCTGGCGCGAATTGGCGAAGAGATCACCGTCGCCGTCGCCGCAGAGCGCATTCCGGAGATGCTCGCGATTGTGCCGTCCGCGTTGCTGGAACCATCCATCAGCGCACCAGCCTCGCGATCGTCTCGAGCCTGGACGTCTGCCGACGCGCTGGTTGAAATGCTCCGCGGTCGTCTGATGATTGCGGGGCCAATCACGTCAGCAGCATTAGCCGAGTCGCTGGCAGTTGAAGAGAGTCGCATAGATGCGGCACTGCTCACGTTGGAAGGCGAAGGGGTCGTACTGCGCGGGCGGTTCGGCCCGGGAGCCAGCCGCCGGCAGCCAGCAGCCGTTCGCGACATGACTCAGCCGGATCCCGGATCCCGGAACCCGGACCCCGGCACGGATTCATCCATTGAATGGTGCGATCGATCGCAGCTCGCGCGGATTCATCGCTACACGTTGAACCGGTTGCGCGCCGAGATCGAGCCGGTCAGTCCGGCGGATTTCATGCGGTTCCTGTTTGCCTGGCAGCACGTCGGAGCGCCAGGACTGCTCACGTCCATAGAGGGCCTGCGCGAGATCATTTCGATGCTCGACGGGTTCGAGCTGTCCGCGTCGGCGTGGGAACGCGCGGTGCTGCCGGCGCGAATGGACCGGTACGAATCACAATTCCTCGACATGCTCTGCCTTGCCGGCGAAGTGGCATGGGCGCGGGTCTCCGCGCCTGCACCGGACCCCGGCAATCCGCCACGCCTGGTTTCGGCGACGCCGGTCTCGCTGTTCTTGCGCGAGCATGCCGATGCCTGGCAGCGGCTACGGGAAGATGCGGCTGCCGCCGAAGGACGCCAAATCGATCTTCCCGACCACGCCAAACGGGTGCTCGAGGTGCTGACGACGCGGGGCGCCTCCTTTTTCAGCGACATCGTCAACGTCAGCGGGCTCGACGCGGACGCCGTCCGGCAGGGGGTTGGCGCTCTGGTGGCGTCCGGGCTGGCGACGTCCGACGGATTCTCGGGGCTGCGCGCGCTCGTCGCCGCCTCGCGGACCATTCCGCCGGTGCGCGATCGGCGCGCTCATTTTGCCGGTCGTTGGACGGCGTTGCGGACGCCAGACGGTGTGGATCGCGACCGGGATCTCGAGACGCTCGCCCGCACCCTGTTGCGACGCTACGGCGTCGTGTTCCGGCGGGTGCTGACCCGCGAGCCGTGTCTCGTACCGTGGCGTGAGTTGACCCGCGTCTATCGGCGGCTCGAGGCTCGCGGCGAGATTCGCGGAGGACGGTTTGTCACCGGCATGTCGGGTGAACAGTTCGCCTTGCCCGAGGCGGTCGAGCGCCTGCGGGAGGTGCGACGAATGAGGCCCGACGGTGTGCTTCGCACCGTCAGCGCCGCCGACCCGCTCAATCTCGCCGGGATCGTCACCGCCGGCGACCGAATCCGCGTCGCCTCACGGTCCCGCATCGTCTACCGCGACGGCGTGCCGCTCGCGGTGAAGGAAGGAGACGTCGTTCGTCAACTCGCGCCGGTGGAACCGTCGCTCGCCGCGCAAGTCGCTCAGGCACTCGCGCCCCGCCGCAATGGTGTGAATCGCGAATCCCTCATCATGAATCCCTAATCTCTGAATCCCTGATCTCTGAATCCCTGATCTCTGAGTCCTTCAATCGGGAATCTCTGAATCACGGGCGCGCTGGCACCAATCGTGCGGTCTCACGAAGCGTATGGCACGCAAGATCGAGGAATTACCGATATACGCGCGAGTGGATTCGTTCTGGCGCGCAGTAAATGCAACGTTGGATCATTCAAACCTGCGCCGAGATAGCGATCTTCACGACCAAATCTCTCGGGCGAACGACTCTATTCCATCAAATCTCGTTGAGGGTTTCGAACAGGCGACCGACGACGCGTTTGCGAACTTCCTGTGCTACTCGAAAGGTTCTCTCGCTGAAGTACTCAAGCGTTTGCGAAAGGCCTATTTCAAGCGGTTGATCACCCAAGATCAACTCAGCGGTCATTTAAAGGATGGTGACGAACTTGGAAAGATGCTTGGCGGTTTTATCAAGTACCTCCGAGAGAGCCGCTGGAAGGATCGCGGATTTCGCCGGCGGAAAGAGAAGGACTCTGACCGTGGCGATGAGTCCGATCGAACGATTCATCGATTCGAAGATTAGGGATTCGAAGATTAGGGATTCAGAGATTCACAAGGTGTCACCGCCTCTCGAGAGCGGCGCGGTCCCATTTGGCCAGATCGGCGGCGGCGACGTAGGTGGACTGCAGGAATTCGAGAAGGGTGTCGTCCGGCGACGGCGATTCGCGGACGCGATCATAGGGGAAGATGAACTCGCCGAAGTCGGTGCTGTAGAACGCGCCATCGGGTCGCACCCGGGCCTCGGCGAACCCGGCGGGCTGGGGGTAGGCATAGGCATAGAACGCCGGGTAATCAATCGGAGCGGTCCCGCTCCAGAACCCGCAACTGCTGACCTCGTGAGAGTACGCTTCGCGCGTCACGCGGTCGGGAAGATTGGGAATGCCACCCGGGTGCACGGGAGCGGTCCGCCCAGAGAAGCGTGTCACCGCAAGGTCCATGGCGCCCCAGAAGAGATGCACCGGGCTGCACTTGCCGATGAAGCGGCCCCGGAACTTCTTGAACACGCGATCCGCCTGCGACAGCGCGCGCCAGAAGCGATTCACCGCTTCCGCATCGTAGGGACGCGGCTGCTCGTCCTGCGGAAACGCGACGACGACGGGAAGTTCATTCGGCTTCGCGACAATCCGCACCTCGAGATCGAGCCGCGCCAGCTCCTCCATGACCCGCGAGTAGAACGACGCGACGCTCTGCGCCACCAGCGGCATATCCGCCCGGTGCCCGTCGGTCGTCGTAATTAGCAGGCGATGATCGATGAAGTCGAAGTCGATCGTGAAGGACCGCGTCCCGTACGGGATCGGAGACGTAGTGAGGCCGCGCGCCGTAAGATAGAAAGTGCTGTGCCACGAGTGATTGACCGGCGGCGTGAGACTGACCCGGATTTTTCCGACGATCTGCAGCCACAGGTGCAGCGCGTCGCGGGTTTCTATCCAGTCCGCCAGCCGAAGCTCAGGCCAGTCGCTCCGTAGTTGGTTCGATGCCACTTGAAAGGTCTCCGATGACGAACGCCGCGTGCACCCACATTGAAGCCGTCGACTCCGTGAAACAAGCCAAGCGCCACGAATGCGAGGAGTGCGTCAAGATCCACTCGCGCTGGGTGCACCTTCGCACGTGCCAGACGTGCGGCGTCACCCTGTGCTGCGATTCATCGCCGAAACGTCACGCCAGTGCCCACGCGAGGTCCAGCCAGCATCCCGTTGTCGCGTCGGCCGAGCAGGGCGAGCGCTGGCTCTACTGCTTCCCGGATGATGCATTCGTAGAGTACTAACGCTTGCCGAATCGGATCCCGGATCCCGCACCACGGATCCCGGCATCCTTCGACTATTGGCTGCTGCCGCTCCCCTTCGGTACTCGCTTCTCGTACTCCGGCCGCGCGGGAACCTTGGCGGACTTCGCGGCGCGGTCCGTTACCTCTTTGATCGCGCGCGCCAATTGGGGATCGTTCCCAGCCGCCAGCTGCGCCGGGTCGTCGTCCACCGCGATGTCGGGGTCGACGCCGTGCCCTTCGGCAAACCACTGCCCCTTGGGATCGTACATCCGGAATGTCGGAACCGTGACGCTGCCGCCGTCGGCCAGCGCTGGCGCGCCGCTGATACCGATGAGCCCGCCCCACGTGCGTGTGCCGATCAGCGGACCGAGGCCCGCCTCGCGGAAGTAGGTCGGAAAGGCATCGCCGCCTGAGCCGCTCCAGCCGTTGATCAGCATCACCTGGGGTCCGCGGAGCGCGACCGGCGGCCACTGCTGGCTGGCGCCGTCGCGGACCGCCCAATACGCAAGGATCGGCCGGTTCAGCAACTCGATAAACCGATCGGGAATCTGACCGCCGCTGTTCCAGCGCTCGTCGATGATGAGTCCGTCCTTCTTCCACTGCGCCATGAACTGCCGGACGAGCTCATTTTGCGCGTCGACGCCGGTACTCTGCACGTAGATGTAGCCGATTCTGCCGTTGGTCGCCTTGTCCACGATCTGACGGCGCTCCTCGATCCAGGCACGGAAGCGCAATTCCGTTTCGCTGGTGAGGCATTTCACCACCACCTGCCGCGCGCCGGCCGACGACGGCGATGAGTTGACCGTAAGGACGACGGTCCTGTCGCCGAGTCCCTGGAACGATGCCCACGGATCAGACTTCGTGTCGAGGGGCACGCCGTTCACGGCGAGCACGTACTCCCCTTCCTTCACCATCACGCCCGGTTCGTCGAGCGGCGACCGAATCACCGAGTCCCATGGACCTCCACGGATGATGTGCTTGATCCGGTAGGCGCCGTTGGCCAGCTCCCAGTCGACTCCGAGGAGTCCGACCGATCGCTGCGGCGCCTGCTCCATGTCTCCGCCGCCGTGATAAGTGTGCGACGCGTTCAATTCGCCGATGAACTCGCCAATCAGAAAGTCCACGTCCCATCGCGTGACTGCGCCTTCGAGCACCTTGCTGTAGCGTTCCCCCATCGCTTCCCAGTTCACGCCGTGCATGTTGGGGTCGTAGAAGAAGTCGCGCTCGAAGCGGTACACGTCCCTGAAGATCTGACGCCACTCGGCCCGCGGGTCGACCGGCGCTTCCATCTCGGAGGTCACCATCGGCTTCTCGAACTTCTGACCGGCCTTGATGTCGAGAATCGCGTACTTCTTCTTGCTGATGACCAGCATCTTCTTGCCGTCCGCGGTCGCCTCGAACGTGTCGGCGTCGTCCAGCACCGTTTTCTCTTCGCGCTCGGCGAAATCGAAGTAGACGATCGCATTCTTCTCATCACCCGAGCCGGTGCGCGGCTGACGCCGATAGACGAGCTTGCCCTTGATCGCGTGGAGATCGGCGTAGTTGCCAGCTTTCGGCGGCAGCACGACGCCGCGCGCCTCGAATCCATCGAGATCGATCTCGACGATCGGCGGGGCAACAGGCTTGTCGTCCGTCTTCTTCTCTTCCGCGGGCTTGTCGTCCGGCTTTTTCTCATCAGGCTTCGCGTCGTCCGCCTTCTTCTCCTCGGGTTTCTTTTCTTCAGGCTTCTTCGGTTCCTCTTTCTTTGCCGCGGTGTCGAGCGCCGCATTCTCATCGTCATTGCGCGCCGCCAGCGGAGATTTCACGTCGCGGCGCAGGGGAACCGCGATCAGCTTTGTCGGATTCGGATACGTCCAGGTGTTATCAAAACTGCCATACACCGGATCGAACTCGCGGTCCGACGCATAGATCAGATACTTCCCCTCCGGCTCGAACGTCGGCTGCGTGTCGTTGAGATATCCCGTCGTCGCCTGGTGAAGCTTCGCGGACCTGGTGTCGTACAGGAAGACGGCGCTGTTGCCCGCTTTCGTGGAACGCGCATAGGTGAGCCATCTCGAGTCCGGTGACCACTGCATCCGGAACGATTCGAGTCCGGGGTGCGAAATCCAGTCCGGGCTCTGATCAATCTCAGTCGCGCGGTTCGTCGCGGTGTCGAAGATCCTGATGCGCATCGCCTGATCGATGAACGCCAGCTTCTTGTTGTCGGGCGACCACTCAGGTGGATAGCGGAAGCCGGGACCAAGGGTCGTCACCGTCTTTTCAGGGCCGGAACCGTCCGCCGGGCGAAGCGTGAGCTCGTATTCGCCGCTGCGATCGCTCCAGTACGCGACGGTCTTTCCGTCCGGGGACCACCGCGGATACCTCTCCGAGACGCCGGACGACCGGGTCACGTTGACGACCGCGCCGAACTCCGCCGGCACGGTGAAGATGTCGCCGCGAGCTTCGAAAACGGCGCGTTTGCCGGTCGGCGACACCGACGCCCATTGGATGAGCGACTCCACTTTTGCCGTCCGCGGACGGAGCGTCGTCTGGTCGGTAACGACGTGAACGAGAACTTCGGCGGGCTTCTCGGTGGCGAGATCAAGAAGATAGAGTCGGCCGCCGGCCTGAAACACGATCGAGTCGGGACCGATCGACGGGAAGGTGATATCGAAGTCGCTGAACTGCGTGACCTGACGGGTGGTGTTCTTCGACAGATCGTAGGCCCACAAGTTGTTGCGTTCGTTCGCGCCGCGATCCGAGACGAAGTAGATCGTGTTCTCGTGCCACATCGGCTGCGCGTCGTTCGCGGGATTGTTGGTCAGGTTCTTGGTTGCGAACGTTTTCAGGTCGAACAGCATCAGATCCGGCGCCCAGCCGCCGCGGTACCGCTTCCAGTTGCGGAAGTCCTGCGACATCGGCATGTAGACGAACTGGCGGGCATCCGGCGAGTAAGTGCCGAACTCGCCATAGGGCACCGGCAGCTTTTCCGGCAGCCCGCCATCGACGGAGACGGTGTAGAACTGGTTGTAGCGCTGACGCCCGCTTTCCCGCCCCGACGCAAACAGCACGCGCTTGCCGTCTGGCGTCCATCCGATCACGCGATCGGGCATCGGATGGTAGGTGAGCCGCTTGGGCTCGCCGCCAAGCGCCGGCGCAACATAGACGTCGACGTTGCCGTCGTAGGACGCGCTGTAGGCGACTTTCGTGCCGTCTGGTGAGAATCGCGGAAACGATTCCTCGCCGGGCGATGATGTCAGCCGAACAGCATTGCCGCCTTTTTTCGAGACCAGCCAGATGTCCCCCGCGTAAACGAAGGCAATCTGGTCCTTCGATACCGACGGCTGGCGGAGCATTCGGGCGTCAATCTGGGCAAAGACAGGCGTCGCCGCCACGAGCGTCAGCGCACACATCGCCGCAACCCGGACACACTTCGACAAGGTCATGCAGGAACTCCTGGAATGGATCGAAACTATTATTTTACCTTCTCAAGACCGCCCGCGAGGATTTCAACATCCAGTCTGCTTTGCTCACTGCTCGTGGGGCCCCACCCCCAACTCGCTCACGCTCGGCGGCTATGCGCCTCGCGCGGGCCGCAGGCGCTTTCCCTTATCCCTTTTCCCGTGTCTGCCCTCGCCCTTATGATCCAGTGACAGCATCATGAAAATCGCGGACGTGCGTGCGACAACCGTGACCGTTCCCCTCGAGGCGCCGCTTCGCCACGCGAACGGATGCCACTGGGGCAGGTTCGTCCGGACGATCGTCGAGATTGAAAGCGACACCGGGCTGGTGGGTCTCGGCGAAATGGGCGGCGGCGGCGAGTCCGCAATCGCCACGGTGCTCGCGCTACGGCCCTCGCTGGTCGGTCGCGACCCGGCGCGGCTGGAAGAGATGCGCTTCCTGCTCGCCAATCCGACTGCGTCGCTCTACAACAATCGGACGCAGGTCGTGGCGGCGCTCGAATTCGCGTGTCTCGATCTCCTGGGTCAGGCCTGGGGCGTGCCGGTCTGCGACATCCTCGGCGGCCCGGTTCGCGATCGCGTGCCGTTCGCGTCGTACCTGTTCTTCCGCTATGCGAACCGGAACGGCCAGGGGACGGTGCGCACCGTCGACCAGGTCGTCTCGAACGCGAAGTCGCTGAAGCAGCGATACGGATTCCGCACGCACAAAGTCAAAGGGGGAATCTTTCCACCGGAGTACGATCTCGAATGCTACCGCGCCGTTGCGGCCGCATTGCCTGGCGACCGGATCAGGTTCGATCCCAACGCCGTCTGGACAACCGAGCAGGCGATTCGATTCGGCCGCGCGATCGAAGACCTGAACAACGACTATCTCGAGGATCCGGTATTCGGGCTGACCGGCATGCGACATGCGAGGGAGCGCCTTCGTGTCCCACTGGCCACCAACACCGTCGTCGTGAACTTCGAGCAGCTTGCCGCCAACGTGCTGCAGCGCGCGGTGGACGTCATCCTTCTCGACACGACCTTCTGGGGCGGCATTCGGGCCTGCATCAAAGCGGCCGGCGTCTGCGAGACGTTTCAGCTCGGCGTGGCCGTGCATTCATCCGGCGAGCTGGGGATCCAGCTGGCGACAATGCTGCATCTCGGGGCCGTGGTACCGAACCTGTCGTTTGCCGCAGACGCGCACTATCACCACCTCGTTGACGACATCATCGAGGGCGGAAAGCTGCCCTACGAGGCGGGAACGATCAAGGTCCCGACGGGGCCAGGCCTTGGCGTCCGCCTGGACCGGCAGAAGCTGGCCACATACGCTGACCTCTACCGCGAACTGGGCAACTACGCGTACGATCAGGATCCGGCACGTCCCGGCTGGGCGCCGCTCGTGCCAAACGACCGCTGGGCGGATCCCGGCGACGATCGGGAGCCATTCGTTGACTGAACTCGAACGACGTCCACTCGACACCAAACCCCTCGAACGCGCCGAGGATGTGCGCGCCGCAACCCGGCGGGTCGTTGCCGACGCGGTCGTGTTCGACATGCACACGCACCTCTTTCCCCCGGCGTTCGGCGATCTCTCGCGGTGGGGGATCGACAATCTGCTGACCTATCACTATCTCGTCGCCGAGGTCATGCGCGCCGCCGACGTCCGTCCTGGAGAATTCCGGCGGATGACGCAGGAAGCGCAGGCGGATCTCATCTGGGACACGCTGTTCGTGAGAAACTCCCCTCTCTCTGAGGCCACGCGCGGCGTGATTGCCGTCATGTCAGCCCTCGGACTCGATCCGGCGCGGCCGGATCTCCGCGAAGCACGCGAGTTCTTCCGCGACACCACCGGCGAACAGCAGGTCGATCTCGTTCTGGATCGCGCGCGTGTGTCGGCCGTGGTCATGACCAACGATCCGTTCGATCCCGCGGAGGCTGCGCTGTGGCAGAGAGGCAGGCCGTCGGATCAACGGTTCAAGGCTGCGTTACGAATCGATCCGTTGCTGAACAACTGGGACACGGCGCGGCAAGCCTTGTCGGACGCCGGGTACTCAGCCGGTTCGACGATCGATGCGTTCGCGATCGCCGAAGCGCGGCGATTCCTCGACGAGTGGATCGAACGCATGGATCCCTTCTATCTGGCGGTGTCGCTGCCGGACGACTTCACCTGGCCTGAAGAAACCGCGCGCGCCCAGCTGATCGAGCAGGTGGTCCTTCCAACCTGTCGCGAACACGGCTTGCCGTTCGCGATGATGATTGGCGTCCGCCGCGGCGTGAATCCGTCGCTCGGTGACGCCGGCGACGGGCTCGGGCGGGCCGACGTGTCGGCATTGCACCGGCTTTGCCGCGCTCATCCGGAGAACCGATTCCTGGTGACCATGCTGTCACGAGAGAATCAGCACGAGCTCTGCGTCGCCGCGCGCAAGTTCGCGAACCTGATGCCCTTCGGCTGCTGGTGGTTTCTCAACAACCCGTCGATCATCTCGGAGATCACCCGCGAGCGGCTCGAGCTGCTTGGTCCGACATTCGTTCCGCAGCACTCCGACGCGCGGGTGCTCGAGCAGTTGCTCTACAAGTGGCCGCATTCACGCCGTGATATCGCGAACGCGCTGGCCGATCAGTATGTGGGCATCGTCGAAAACGGCCGCCGGATCACCGCGGCCGAGATCACCCGGGACGTTCGCAAGCTCTTTTCCGAAAACTTTCTGAACTGGACCGGCCGTCCAACCGTCGTTGCCGCGGCGCCTGCCGTGTAAGTGTGAGGACCGAACCATGTTGATAGTCGCGTTAGTGTTGGCCTTGAGCGGTCTCGTCCCCCAGGATCCCGGGACGCAGGAAGAAAAGCAGGAGCACAAGGTGCCCAAGGACTCCATCTTCCTGGTAGTCAGCGGATGCCTGAAAGGACGTGTGCTCGCGGTTTCGGACGTCCGTCAGGAGGATACGCAGGTCGGCCCCGTCGTCAAGGCGAAATCCTTCAGGCTTGCGGGCAAGAAGGACGTCATGAACGACGTCAAGGAATACGATGGGCACCTCGTCGACGTCAGCGGCATCGTGAAGAAATCGTCGCTGGTCGAACCGGGCGTCAAAGTGGGCAAAGGCGTCACGATTAGCGGCGGCCCGCCCGTGGCCGGCACCCCCGGACGCCCGCCCGCGCCGAGTGAGTACATTCCCGTCCTCGACGTCGACTCGGTCCGCTCGCGAGCCACATCCTGCGGGACCAAGGGGAACTAAGTACAAGACGGACGCGAGCGAGCGTCGCGAAGCGAGCCACGCGAACGGAGCGAGCCGGCGAAGCGGCTCGCGAGAGAGCGTGTAAGGGAGTCCGAGGGGCGAAGCCGCTCGGAGTAATTAAAGCGTGTTGTAGACGAGGGCGATGAAGTCGTCCGGCTTCATCATCCCCTTGCCCCACTCGGCGTCGAACTGCGCGCTGGGCTTCGCCGCTTGCACCTGGGCGAGTGTTTTCTTCGAACGCTTCGCCACCTGCACGCGGTCGCGAATCGTTGCAATCACACGACGGTAGGTCAAGAGTCCCGCATGATCTGATAGAGGGCCGTGGCCGGGAACGATTCGCGTGCGCGCATTCGTCATGGCCAGTGCGCGATCGGCTCCGGCGATCATGCCATTGATGTTGCCGCCCGTACTCATGTCAATGAACGGGTAGGTGCCGTTGAAGAACACATCCCCCATGTGCAGGACGTTTGCCTTCGTGTAGTGGATGAAGACGTCCGTATCCGTGTGCGCGGGCGGCACGTGCACGACCGTCACCAGCTCACCGTTCATGTTCAGCGATCGCTTATCGGTGAACGTGTCGGTCGGCAGCGACGCGGCCGGCGACGGGTCGAAGTGCATCCCCATGAGATCATGCGGCTGGGCCAGGCGGGTCTTCGTATTGACGTGTGCGAGGATCCCCGCCCCCGCTTCGCGGAAGTGAGCGTTGTTGTCGGTATGGTCGAAATGCCAGTGCGTGTCGATAAGGGTCTTGATCGGGCCGTTGTCGAGACCATCGAGCGTCGCCTTGAGCCTGGGCCAGGCCGGCTGCACGAATGAATCGGCGACCAGCTTTCCGTCAGGTCCATGCAGTGCGACGACGTTGCCGCCGGGGCCTGAGAGCAGTGTGAGACGATCGCCAAGTTTCGTCGTCGTAATCGGTGTTGCTCCCATCTGCGCGCGCATGGCGCCGACAGGATCGGCTTGCGTGCTGGCGGCCTGCAGCAGGCCGTCGCGATCGATCGATGCGTGGAGACGAGGAGCGTATCGAAGAAGCGCCACTCCGCCGGCAATCAGGCCAGCGTGGCACATGAATCGTCGGCGCGACGCGTCGGTCATGTCGGAAAGAATATCTCAACCCTTATAATTCGCGTGACCCATGATCTGGCCAACCTCGAAGTACACCGGACCCGAGCGTCGTCGACAACAGCGATTTCAACCGCGGCCGCTGCGCGTCATCCTGGCGCTGCTCGTGATCGCCGGCCTCGGATATGGCGCGGCGGTGCTGTATCTCGTCAGCCAGGAAACGCGGCTGGTATTCCAGGCGGGGCGCACGCTGAGCGCCTCGCGGCCGACGTTTCCATACGAGCAAATCGATCTGCCGAGGACGGATGGCGCACGGCAGTTCGCGTGGATCATGCCGGCGCCAGGCGCCAGTGCCGATTCACCGTGGGTTCTGTTCCTGCACGGCAACGCGGCCACGATCGCGGCGAAGGTCAACATCGCGCACTACGGCGAGCTTCGAAAGCTTGGGCTCAATGTCATGGCCCCCGAGTATCGAGGATTCGGCGGGCTCGACGGCATCCCGACTGAAGCCGCGCTCGACGCCGATGCGCACGCGGCGTACGACTACCTGCGCGCAGTTCGAAAGGTGCCGGCGCCACACGTGGTGATCTACGGCTGGTCCCTCGGGTCCGCGGTTGCGGTGACGCTGGCGTCCGAAGTTGATGCGGCTGGACTGATTCTGGAAGGGGCCCCGGCGTCGCTCATCGACATCGGCCAGCAGCAGTATCCGTTCTTTCCGATCCGGCTGCTGATGCGGAATCCGTTCGAGTCGATCGAGCGGATCGATCGCGTCCGGGCGCCGATTCTCTTTCTGCACAGCCCCGAAGACGCGGTGATTCCGATTTCGGAAGGACGACGGCTCTACAATGCGGCACGCGGCGAGAAAACGTTCGTCGAAGTTCGCGGCGGCCACGTCAACGCAACGACCGTCGACACCGACCACTTCTACGGATCGATTCGCGCCTTTCTCGCCGCCCATCACCTGGCGGCCAGCGAGGTCCGGAGCGTGAGGAGGTAGGCTTCGGACACCCCGGACAGAACCGCCTCCTTCTTTTCGTTCCTCGGATCGTCCGGCGGGCTCACGAACCTGAATTCGACGGGACCCCTCGCGTCGAGCACTATCCGCACGCCGATCGGCGTCGACGAACGCATACTGGTACGGGGGGAATCCGAATGGCTAAACGGCCAACTCGAAAACGGGCGACGCAGGTGAAATCCTCGCGCGACACGCTCGCGCGCAAAGCATTGAAACATGGGCGGGAGCGAGCCGACACGATCGTCGCGATTCGCAAGACTGCCCGTCGCGGGGGAAAGGACCTCCCCGGAGCGAACGGCCTCGTCGTGGCCGAAGGTGACTCGTGGTTCGACTACCCCTTCTATGACGTGCTCTCCATGCTCGAGGACCGCCACAACTTCCGCGTGGAATCGGTCGCGCACCGAGGGGACACCATCGAGGAGATGGCCTACGACGACAATCAGCTCGATGGCCTCGATCGCAAGCTGCAACACGTCCAAATCGACGCACGCGTTCCCAGGGCGTTCCTGCTGTCGGGCGGCGGCAACGACATCGCCGGCCAGCAGTTCGCCGTCCTGCTCAACCACCGCAGCGCCTCACTTGGCACGCTCAATCCGAAGATCATCGACGCCATCATCAACGAGCGCATCAGGTTTGCCTTTCTCAGCGTCATTGCGACCATGACGCGGCTGTCGAAGCTGTACTTCGACCGGGTCACGCCGATCGTCATCCATGGTTATTCGTATCCGGTCCCCGACGGACGCGGATATCTGGGGGGCGCGTGGCTTCTTCCGGGACCGTGGCTGGAACCAGGCTTCCGTCAGAAGGGCTATCTCGATCTAACTGAGAATTCGTCCGTCATGGTGACGTTGATCGACATGTTCAATCGCATGGTCGCGAGCATTCCCAGCGTCGAGGGGCTCGAGCACGTCACATATCTTGATGTTCGCCGGGTCTTGTCAAACGAATTGGCTGGTGGGAAGTATCGAGGATCCTGGGAGAACGAACTGCATCCGACACGCCGCGGCTTCGACGCGGTCGCGGATGAATTCAACCGGATCCTGTTGACGTTGTAGGTACTGACGGAGCGAGCGGTATGCCGACAAAGATTATCGTCACGCACGAAGGCGCGATGCGCAAGAAGTACGGACGTCGATGGCCGACGATCAAGGCAGCCGTGAAGAAACTCATCACGGCAGACAAGCGCCGGGGCATCACGAGCACGCTCGTGCCGCTCGATAGTGCGCGGTTCGGCCGGATGCGCGCGCGGACCGGCGCTGCCGCTACATTCAAGGATGCGATCGACCATGCGTACGGGCTGTACCGCAAGCCCGACTACATCGCCATCCTCGGCGGGCCCGACATCGTCCCGCATCAGGACCTGATCAACCCGCTCACCGGCGACGACCGCAAGGACGACCCCGTCGTTCCCAGCGATTTGCCCTATGCGTGCGACACGCCGACGAGCGACGACGTCTCGACCTTTCTTGGGCCGTCGCGCGTCGTCGGCCGAATTCCCGATTTGCCGAACGATCGAAATCCGGCGTTGCTGCTTGCGCTTCTCGCGCGTGCGACGCGGTGGGAACCAGCCTCCACGGCAGGATCGGATTACTTCGGACTCTCCACCTACATGTGGCGTCGCTCGACATCCCGGAGCCTGAAGGCGCTGTTCGGCCGGAAAGCCAGCCCTCGCCTGTCGCCACACGACGGTCCTCAATGGACGGCTGCGGAACTGCTGCCGCCGTGGCACTTCATCAATTGCCATGGTGCACCGATTGATACTCGCTTCTATGGTCAGAAGAAAAGGAGCTATCCCATCGCCCACGACGCCAGCCTGCTGCCGCGGAAGATCGCCCGCGGCACGGTCGTAACCGCAGAATGCTGCTACGGTGGACAACTCTTCGATCCGGCGATGGCGACCGGTCCCGGAATCGCGGTGACCTATCTTCGCGAAGGAGCCATTGGATTCATGGGCAGCACGACCGTCGCCTATGGGCCGGCGACCAGGAACAACTACGCCGATCTGCTCTGCCGCTTCTTTCTTCAGTCGGCGCGGGAGGGGGCGACGCTCGGACGCGCGCTGCTCGAGGCCAGACAGCGATTCGTCAAGGAAGCTGCACCGATTAACCCCGTCGATCTGAAAACCGTGGCGCAATTCCTCCTTCTCGGTGATCCGTCCGTTCGTGCAGTGAAACCCGCGGCTCAAACCGGCGTTCGTGGGATGTCGAAGCGCATGGCGGTCAGACATGCGGAACACCGCGCCACGCTCGAAGCGACGGCGGCGGTTCTCGTGCGGGGTGTCGACTCCGTCGCGCCGATGCCGGACGCGCCAGCGCCAAAGAACGTCGAAACGCGGCTCAAGAAGCAGGCGAGGGCCGCGGGCTACGAGCCCGCTGCAGAAGCCCGAACGTTCGACGTGCGAACGTCCAGCAACGTGGCTGCACGGCGCCTGATTACGCCGACCGCGCCGGAAGAAACGCGATTTCACCTGCTCACGGCGAGACCGACGACGCCTTCGGCTGCCATAGACGGCCGTCGCAAAACGGGACCAGCCCGGAAGGCGCGAGAAGACACCTCATCGATTCCAAAGCGGCTCCTCTTGCTGGCGCACGAAGTGGCCGGTAAATTGGTGAAAGTGGATCAGCTCTACGCGCACAGCGCCAGCGACGGAATGAACGAATCATACGAAGGGCAGGTCATTCGAAAGCGGCACGCCGCCGGATCGAAGAGCGATCGCGAGGCGGTCATGCTCGACGTGGGCGACGAAGAGCTCGTTCTGCGCCGCTTCGGCGGAAATGCATTCAGCGACGATGTTCTCGATCGGCTCGTCGGCCATCGCATACGCGGCATGGGTCAGCGTGTCGGATGCACGCTGATTCTTCGCGACTGGGTCGAACTGGACGTTGACGCGAAGAAACGGCGCTGACGCTAATCCGAAGATTTCACGAGCCGGAACCCGAGATTGGAAGAGCCGCTACTGAGCTCCGCCTTTCCGCGACTGCCGACCAGATAGCGCGAGCAGTATTCCCCGCTGCAGAGAAAGGATCCTCCGCGCGTGACACGCTTCGCGGCCGCGGGCTCCTCGGGATCGAAACTCGACTCGGGTCCTGGAGGATTCCTCGCCGGGGAACCCGAATCGCTGAACGATGCGTAGTAGTCCGGCCGATACCAGTCTGCGCACCACTGCCACACGTTGCCGCCAATGTCGCGGAGCCCGTACGGATTGGCGGGGAACGCCGTCACCGGCGAAGTCTTGAAGTAGCCGTCCGCACGGCTGTTGGCGTCGGGAAAATGCCCTTCCCAGATATTTGCCGGGACCTTGCCGCCTGGTTTGAGCTCATTTCCCCACGGATACAGGTTTCGATCGAGACCACCGCGCGCCGCAAATTCGAATTCCGCCTCGGTCGGCAGCCGTTTCCCGGCCCATTTGGCGTACGCAAGCGCATCCTCGAACGCGATGTGCACGACGGGATGATTGTCGAAGCCGTTGAGCGTGCTACCCGGCCCCTCAGGATGGCGCCAGTTCGCACCCGGCACGTAGCTCCACCATTGGGAAAAATCGTCGAGCGAAACCGGATGCGCCGGCGGTGTGAACACGATCGAGCCGGGGACGAGCTTGTCCGGCGGCGCCCCGGGAAAATCTCCGGGATCGGGTTTTCGCTCCGCGACGGTCACGTAGTGAGTGGCGTTGACGAACCGGTCGAAGTCGGCGTTGGTGACCGGCGTCGTGTCCATCCAGAAACCTGTGACTGACACGAGATGCACCGGCAAGGCGTCGGGCATGCCGCATTCTTCGCACCCCATCCAGAACTCGCCGCCAGGAACCCACACCATGCCCGACGGTGCCGGACCTGGCGCCGTTGCCGGGTTGAGTATCGGCGCGCGCCGGCGTTCAACCGTCTTTCCCGCAGCCTTTTCGTGCGACGCGTGCGGATCGACGGCCGTTGATTCACGCGCTCGTTCTCGACAGCCGGCCGCGCCAACAACGAGCGCAGCGGCGCAGATGATCGTTAAGAGTCGAGCGCTCACGGGCGGACACTCTTGCTTTGCGGGCGTGTGGCGATTTGATTCTCGACGGGCACGACAGTCTTTGCATGCTCGTCGGCAAGCGCGCGGAGGTCTGTGAGCACGTCAGGGCGTTTCGCCGCGAGATCAAACTTCTCTGATGGGTCCTCATCGAGGTTGTAGAGCTGAGGACTCGATGGCTGGCCGGACGCGGCGCTCTCGGTTGAAGGAACGACGAAAAAGGCTTTGTAGGCGTCGCGGCGGACAGCGCTCAACACGCCACTGCCGGTGCTGGCGTAGTAGAAGAGCCACCGACGAGGGCTTGGCCCCGTACCCTTCAACACCGGCGACAAGTCATAGCCATCGATCACGCGATCGCCTGGAGGCGGCACGCCGGCGAGGCTGGCGAACGTCGGCAGGACATCGAGCTCCGAACCAATTCCAGTGGAGACGCCGCTCTTGATCGTCCCTGGCCACCAGAAGATTGCCGGCACCCGCATACCGCCTTCCCACGTCGACGCCTTCGCGCCACGCAGAAGCCCTGCCGAGCCGCCCTGCTCGAGATATGGCGCCCACGGACCGTTGTCGCTCGTGTAGAGCACGAGCGTGTCGTTTTCCAGCTTCAGTTCGCGCAACGTCGACAGGATTCGCCCGACGTTCCAATCGATCTCCTCGACGGCGTCGCCGTAGAGTCCGCGCTGGCTGTGATGCTCGAACTCCTTCGATCGAAACAGCGGCATGTGGGGAAGATTGTGGGCGAGGTAGAGGAAGAAGGGTTGCGTGCGGTGCGCGCGGATGAACTGAATCCCTTCATCCGTGTACCGTTTCGTGATTGTCGTCTGCTGGGCCGGACGTTCGATGATTGTCCCGTTCCTCATCAGCGGCACGTTGAAGTATTCGATCTTCGCGTCCATGTATCGGCGGAAGCGTTCGTCGGCTGATAGCGTGCCGCCGGTCTGATCCATGTCGTTCGAGTATGGAATCCCGAGGTACGAATCAAAGCCCTGATTCATAGGCAGGTACTCGGGAAGGACACCGAGATGCCACTTGCCAATCGCGGCGGTGGCATAGCCACGCGTCTTGAGCAGTTCGGCAATCGTGATTTCCGCTGGCTGCAGACCGCCGGTCGAGTCAGGAAACAACACGCCGCCGGCCAGACCCGTGCGCACCGCGAGCCGCCCGGTCATCAGCTGTGCGCGGCTTGGCGTGCAGACCGGCGCGGCGTAGAAACTGGTCCAACGTTGCCCCTCGGCGGCCATCCGATCGAGGTTGGGGGTGCGCAGCGTCGGGTGCCCGTAGCTCCCGAGATCGCCGTATCCCTGATCGTCGGCCAGGATGATGATGAAGTTGGGCAGACGCTTCGGTTGCGACTGAATGGCAGCGAGCCCGCTCGATCCAACGATAGCGGCCACCACAACGTAAGCGATGGCGATACGCGTCCTCATTCGGCCCTCGCGGATTCTAATGAACTTCCGCCTAAAGGCGGGAGAATGCTGAATGTTGAATGAGAGTGGCGGCACTCGACAACTTCAGGATTCAGCACGCAGCATTCAGCATTTCACTCGTAGTACTGTTTATATCTTCCCCTGCGGAAGATCCAGCCTCCGAGCGGGCCAAGCCACCTGAGCACGTGAAACTTGTAGCCGAGATCCATCAGCTCGATCAGGTTTCCGTCAAAGTCTTTCGCGAAGAAGAACGAGTGGCCGCGCGGCGAGCGCTCGGGCTTGCTGACGCATTCGACCCCTTTCGCCTGAAGGTAGTCGTACCACCGCTGAAGATCCTTGACGTCGAACGAAATGTGCGTCAGGCCGACGCGATTCCAGGACACCAGCGCCGCCGGGATCTGCGGCTCGAACGCAAAGATCTCGAGCACCGCTCCGCCTGGCACGCGAATCCAGCCGATTCTGCAGCTGCAGCGTTCGCCCTGCACGCCAAAAAACGTGCGCACGCGATCAGGCGGCGTGTCTGCGACCCCCACCAGTGGACACCCGAACACATCCCAGTAGAACTTCACCGCACGGTTGAAGTTCGACACGGTGATACCGCTGTGGCTGAACGACCGCGCCTTCATAGTCTGCTCTCTTTGATGTGATCCGCGACGCGCAGCGCCTGCGCCGCGATCGTCAGGCCGGGATTCACCGCCGCCGACGACGGAAAGAAGGAGGCATCCACCACAAACAGGTTGTCGACATCGTGTGTCCGGCAGAAGGGATCAAGCACGGACAACCGCGGATCGGTCCCGAAGCACAACGTCCCGCATTGATGTGTGGTGTTCGTGCTCCCGTGCGAATGCGTGACGACGAGCCAGTAGCCGAGGCGCCGCAGAATACGCTTGGTTTCCGCGACGAGGAGCCGGTGCGCCGTCAGATTGTTGGGAATGTAGCGCAGGCGGATCCGGCCGTCCGGAGCAATCGTCACGCGGTTGCTCGCGGCCGGAAGGTCCTCCGACATCACCAGCCAATCGACGCCGCGTGACACCCACGCTTCATACGCCCACAATGGAATCCAGGGAACAACCGTCTGCGCCATGACACCGTGCGTCCGGCCCTGCGACTGAATCTGACCCAGCGGATAGCGGCTGTCGGGGCCCCGCAAATAGAAATCGTTGATCGCCACCGTCTTCTGGAACACGGTGGCGTTCTTCCTGAGCGGGTGGAAACCCTGCATCATGGTCGCCAGGTGCGCCATGTACCGCGCGCCGACGAGCCCGGACGAGTTGGCCAGCCCTGCCGGGTGCTTGTCAGTCGCCGAACGCAGCAGAAGCGCCGCGGAATTAACCGCACCGCACGAGACGATGACGATCGGCGCATGGACGCGGACCACCTCACTGTTCCGGCGGACCTCCACCGAGTCGACGCGGCATCCCGACGGATTGGTCAGCAAACGCTCCGCCGTCGCATTGGTCCACAGCGTGACGTTCGACCGCTCGACCGCAGGACGGACGCAGCACACGTCGGCTTCACTCTTCGCGTGCCGCTTGCAGACAAAAGAGTTGCACGTGTTGCAGAGAATACAGCCGTCATCTTCGCCAATCCTGAGCAGGCCCAGCGGCAATGGCGAGGGATGGAGCCCCTGGCCCCGAAGCTTTTCGACAATGGCCGCCATCTCAGGCGCGTGCGGCACCGCCGCGTACGGGTACGGCGCACGCGTCGGCTCCGTCGGATCCTCACCCTCGGCGCCTCGCACGTGATACAGATGCTCCGCACGGTCGTAATACGGCGCCAGCGTGTCGTAGTCGATCGGCCACGCCGGAGACAGGCCGTCGATATGTTCGACCGCGTCGAAGTCCTCGCGGCGCAGCCGATAGAGCACGCTGCCCCAGAACTTGGTGTTCCCGCCGACGCCGTAATGTGTATAGGGGGTGAATTCCCGTCCGCGCTCGTCGAGCCACCGTTCCCTGGCGCGATAGCGTAGCTTCTTCCATACGGCCTCGGGATCCCAGTTCTCATCTTCCTGAGGGACGAAGTCGCCGCGTTCGACGATCAGGATGCGTGCGGAAGTGTCTGACAGCGCGTGTGCGATGGTTCCGCCGCCGGCGCCGGTGCCGATGATAATGATGTCGTAGTTGTGGATCACTGCCCAGGGGCCGCAACGTGGATCACGAACTTTGAATTATATAATCCGGTCGCCGCTTTGGAGCATTGCCATGATGAGAACGCTCTTTGCCGCCTGCCTCCTGCTCCTCACCGCAGCCGCTGTCTCCGCTGCGGACCTCCGGCTCGGCATCGTCGGCACCGACACCTCGCATGTCATTGGCTTCGCCACGGTATTCAACGACTCATCGTCTCCCGAACACGTGGCCGGGGCGCGGATCGTCGCCGCATTCAAAGGGGGCAGCCCCGACATTCCGGCGAGTCGCGACCGGATCGAGGGGTTCACGCGTCAGCTGCAGGAGAAATATGGCGTCGAGATGGTCGGCACCATCGCGGAACTCTGCCGACGCGTCGATGGCGTACTCCTCACCAGCAACGATGGACGGGTGCACCTCGCGCAGGCACGCGAAATCATCGCCGCAGGCAAGCCGATGTTCATCGACAAGCCGTTGGCCTCGACCCTCGAGGACGCGCGTGAGATCGCGCGGCTGGCCAAAGCGGCGGGCGTGGCGTGGTTCAGCACATCGACACTTCGATACGCGGTGACGAAGTTGAAAGTCGCCGATCTGACCGGCGTCGACGTCTGGGGACCGGGCCCGCTCGAAGAACATCACCACCTCGATCTGGGCTGGTACGCGATTCACGAAGCGGAAATGCTGTTCACCCTGATGGGAACTGGCTGCGATGTCGTGACGCGCATCGAATCAGCAGACGCGTCCGTTGTCTCGTGCCGATGGAAGGACGGACGCATTGGCACGATGCGCGCGTTGAGGCCGTACTCGGACTACGGTGCCATCGTCTTCCGGAAAACCGAGAAGAATCAGACAGCCGAAGTGCACGCCATCAGCTCGGGAACCCAGGAGCTCGATCGCGATCTCGTGAAGTTCTTCACGACCAGGATCCCCCCCGTGCCGAACGAGGACACGCTCGAGCTGATGGCCTTTCTCGACGCCGCGCAACGGAGCAAGGAAGCAGACGGCAGACCGATGCGCCTCAGGTAGGTTGAGGCACTGAACCCTCCGTCATCCTCACCGTTTGGCGGCGAGCCGCCAGAACTGGGCTTCATTGAGCAACGTAATCCGGTGACCTTTTTCGCGGAGACGCTTGATCTCCATCAGCTTCAATCCGCCGTCGCGACCCGCTGCCTGCTGCGAGTTGGGCCGTCCGCGAACGACGACCGTGGTGCGGACCGAGGGCATCCCGTGAACGATCGCGCCGGCGCGCTTTGCCGCGAGCATGGCGTCTCGCCGCCGTTTCGTGAGGATTCCGGTAAAGGCGAGGTGCACGCCTTTGAGGCTGCGCAGCACGCCGGCCTTCAGCGCGACCGGCGGATGGCGGAGCGCCTCGATCATCTCATCCGCGCTTTCGTATCGCTTCCGTCGTTCACCGATGCAGCGGTAGACGATTTCCTTAAGCTGATCACTGCACCGGAAGTTCCGCACGTCGGCCGGACGGATCCGCTCCGTCGCGTTGCCGCGGATCAACATCCCCAGCAGCTGCCCGACCTGGTACACGTCATCGCGCGCCTGCCACTTGGGCACCGTGCGCGCCAGGATGTCGCTCGGCGCGGTCATGGCGTTCATCGTGTGGGCAGTAATGCCGCGTCGGTCGCTCTGCTGCCGGACGATGCCGAAGTCCCCGAGCTTGAGACAGGGACCCTGGCATACGAAGACGTTGACGGGGGTGAGATCACGGTGCAGAAGCTGGCCTCGATGAAGCTTCCTGAGCACGTCGAGGATGCCAGCGATCTCCCGGCGGACGACTCGCTCGGCCCAGCCCTTTTCTTCGCGGTGCAGATATGCGCCGAGATCCCCATGCTGTGCGTACTCGAGCACCAGGTAATAGATAACACTCGCGTCGCCACGCATATGAGGAAAGGCGTCGAACACACGAATCGCCCGCGGGTGGTCATCAAGCAGCTGACCGAAGTACGCTTCGCGCAGCCATCCGTCGATGCGCGAACTGACTTTCAGGCAGACCGTCGTGGGAACCGTTGGAGATTCTCCAAGCCTGGTGGCGAGATAGACCTGCCCGAACCCGCCTTCGCCGATCAAACGTTCGGTGCGATAGCGGAGGTGGGTTTCGGGACTCTCGACCACCTGACCCGCCTCGAGAAAGCGATCGCCGCGCGGACGTGAGATGTGGAGCGACCGTGTGGTGCGCGTGGTTGCGGTCGCAGGATTTCGAGGCATGGATGGGAACCGCGATGGAAGAATCGAAGACAGATGGGTCCCGATTCGGACGATAGTCTCGGTCGATTGGACGTGTCAAACGACCAATCAGCAATCGACAATCGACATTCAGCAGCTGTTCTTGACTTTCGCTTTTTATTCGCTTATGGTATCGCACTTCGTCTGTGAGGACATTCATTGAATAGGTTCTTGAGTGGCAGGCACAGACGAGCGCATAGCAAGGAGAGGTCACGATGGACGACAAAGCGCTGTTTCTGCAGTTCTGGGACAAAGAGGCGGCGGCGACGCGGAAGGTGATCGAGCGGATCCCGGAAGGTTCGAGCTATCGGCCAGACCCGAAGTCGCGCACCGCGCGTGAAATCGCGTGGCTGATCGTGCGCGAGGAGACCGTGCTCGCCGACGGTCTTGACAGCGGCACGCTGCAATGGGAGGAAGTCCCGGCCCCGGCGTCGGTCAAGGAAGTTCTGTCAGCCTACGACAAGCAGCACGACGCGGCGACGAAGAAGCTCAAGGGACTCACCGCCGGAAACTGGGATCGCAAGGTTCCGTTCATGTTCCAGGGTCAGGAAGTGATGAGCGACACGGGTTCGGCGAACGCGTGGGGATTCCTGTTCGACATCATTCATCATCGAGGGCAGCTGTCCACCTACTTGCGGCCGATGGGCTCGACCGTTCCACAGATCTACGGGCCGAGTGCTGACGAGCCGATGATGTGACCGGGACTCAACGGAGGAGATGGCGTGAGCGGATTCGACTCACTCCATTTCCTCTGCGGCGGCTGCCGATTGCCGAGTTAAAACGGTTCAGTTGCGATCGATGTAAGGCGCCACTCTTGCTTCTATCCGACACATGAAGCCTTCGCGCATCCTCGCTCAACCAGTCGGGCCACAAGACCATGCCTGTGGACCTGAAGATGCTCCGATTACCCTCGTCGAGTACGGCGATTATGAATCTCCGGAGTGCCGTCTTGCCTACTTGATACTCAGCGACGTGCTGCAGGACGCCGGAAATCATGTTCGTTTCGTGTTCCGGCATTTTCCAATCCGCGACGAGCATGGGTGCGCGATGCCCGCGGCAGAGGCCGCCGAGTCGGTGGCCGCGCGTGGCGGCGACCAGGCGTTCTGGAACATGCATGACCTGCTCTATCAGAACCAGGACGCGCTGCAGCACGACGACCTGATGGAATACGCCGAGGCTTCAGGCGTCGATCCAATTGGGCTGGCCGACGATCTGTCAACCGGAGCGCGAAAGGAGCGAGTCGAGCGCGATATCCAAAGCGGCGCTCGCAGTGGTGTCCGTCAGCCTCCGACCTTCTTCGTGAACGGCCGCCGCTTCGAAGGCGACTGGACCGATCCTATTGCGCTCGCCGACGCGCTCCAGGACGGAACCCGCGGACACAGCTACACCCACTGAAGATCAGGTTCTACTGGGTTCTGCTGGGTTCTACAAGGTTCTGCCGGGTTCGTTCTGGGTTCTGCTGGGTTCGTTCGAACGAACCTTGTAGGACTCGCAGAACCTTGCAGAACCCCGCAGAACCTAGTGTAGTACCCGTGCAGTTGTGATGAAGGCGGTCCGTGAAATCGTCACGGCGGCGATTCGAATGGACTGGTCGCAGTTTGAAGGGCCGGCCGCCCTGCGCTGCACGGTCGGCGTCGCCATTCCACTCGTCGCCGGTCTCGTCTTCCGTCAACCCTCGATCAGCGCGTTTGGCGCCGTCGGCGCGATGTCGGTTGGATTTGGATCCTTCCAGGGCGCCTACCGAACGCGTGCCGCGATCATGGTGTTCGCAGCCCTCGGCATGGCGATCTCGATCTTCATTGGCTCGCTCGCCGGACACTCCAATCTGAACGCCATCGTCGCGGCAACCATCACGGCGTTCGCGAGCGGCCTGCTCGTGGCGCTCGGTCCATCGGCTGCGTTCGTCGGCCTGCAATCGGTGGTCGCCGTCCTCATCGCCGGCGGATTTCCGAGCGATCCGGGCGGCGCCGCTCTCAGAGCGGTGATCGTGTTTGGTGGCGGCCTGGTGCAGACGCTCCTGGTCGTCCTCATCTGGCCGCTGCGGAGGTTTTCGGTTGAACGTCAGACAATCGCCGCCGCGTACCGCAGCCTGGCTGGCTACGCCTCGAACCTGCCTGGCGGTGACAGCGTGGCGCCCGAACCGCATACGTTCGCGGCGATGACCCCACCAATCGAGGATCCGCATCCCTTCGCGCACACGGGCGCAGTGCTCGTGTTTCAGACCCTCTTCGACGAAGCGGAGCGCATTCGCGCGAGCCTGGCCAGCGTCGCGACGGCACAGCGCTGGCTGACGCCAACCGCCTCGGTATGTGCGGCCGCGTTGCCGCAGCTGTGCGCGCGGGCGTTGATGGAGATTGCCACGGCACTCGAAGAAAGCCGGGATCCGACTGACAGCGACACACCGATCTGGGAACCGATCGATCAGTGCATCGCGGAGCTGCCACCTTCCCCGGCGGTGGACGCGTTACTCGGCCAGATTCGTGCCGCCTGGCGCACGGCGGGGCTTCTGACCTCGGCGTCCGATCGTTCTGCGATCGCCGTCCGCGTGACACCGCTGCGTGCGCGCCCTCCCATTCGTGACGCCTTCACGACGCTCCGTGCAAACCTGACGATCGAGTCCACGGCGTGTCGCCATGCGCTGCGGCTTGCCGCGGCTGTCGGCATCGCGACGGGGATCTACCGGGTCCTGCAGCTTCCTCGCGGTTACTGGATGCCGCTCACGGCGCTGCTCGTCCTCAAGCCGGAGTTTCACGATACCTTCGCGCGCGGCATCGCGCGCATCATCGGAACGATCCTCGGCGCCGGCGTCGCGACGCTGATCGTCAGGGAATTCGACCCCGGCCACTCGGCGCTCGCGGCGCTCGTCGTCGCATCGGTGCTGGGATGCTATGCAGTCTTCCGGGTCAACTACGCGGTCTTTACGGTGTTTGTGACCGGCTACGTGGTCTTCGTCCTGATGCTCGGCGGTGTCGGCGAGCTGGCAGCGGCGACCTCACGGACGATTGATACCGTGGCCGGCGGCTTCCTGGCGCTGGCCATCTATGCGATCTGGCCAACGTGGGCAGCGACGACGGTCCGATCGTCGCTGGCATCGATACTCGATGCGCATGGCACGTACGTGGGAGCGCTTCTCGATGCCTACGCCGATCCCCGAACGCTGGATCTCGTCCGGCTGACGCATCTGCGTGCGGACGCGCGTGTCGCGCGCTCGAACTTCGAGGCAGCCGTGACACGCATGCTGGTTGAACCGTCGAAACGAGGAGCGCTCAGATCGCGCACCGCGGTGGGACTGCTCGCCGCGCTGCGCCGACATGCGCTTGCCGCTCTGGCCCTGCATGCCGGCCTCGAACGCGGCATCGACCAGCCGTCGCCGGGCATGGCACGCCTGTCGGCGGAAATGACGACGAGCCTGGCGCTGCTGGCCGATGCGGCACGGTCCGGAACACCGCCACGGCCACTTCCGCCAATGCGTCAGACGCAGCTCGCACTCGCCAAGTCGATCAGTCATGCCGCCGCCGAAGAGACGGACCTCATGGTCGATAACGTCAATACGATGGCGGAGCTGCTGTCGCGCGACACCGCGCTGAACTAGAGGTCGGCGAATTGGCGAATTGACCAATTCACTCATCACACCGTGATCAAGCCGCGCTTGATCGCCAGTCGGACAGCGTCGGTCCGGTTCGATGCACCCAACTTACCGAGCACCGAACCGAGATGGAACTTGACCGTCTCGGAACCGATGCCGAGCCTGGCGGCAATCTCCTTGTTCGGCAGTCCATCGGCGACGAGCTCGAGCACCTGTTTTTCGCGAGGGGTGAGCGCTTCAATCAGCGCCGCCTCATCCGCTTCGGGCGCCAGCAGCACGGCGGCGTCCGCCTCGGCAGCCGCTAATCGCCCCGCGCTCAGCGTCGCGGCTTCGCCAACAACCAGGACGTTGTCAGGAAGCTGCGAGCGAAGCCGCTGTCGGCGCGACGCCGGTCCGACCAGCACGACACGCATGAGATCAAGGACGCCGCTGCCGGCGCGAACGTCTCAGAAATCACTCGCGCGGCCGGCTCGCCACCTCGACGTCGACGTCGCGAGGCTGCCCGCCATGAAGGGTGCGCAGCTGAATCTTCTGGCCGATCACGTTGCCGGTCAGCCGGTCGAGGAGGTCCTCGGCTGATTCAGTTGGCTTCTCGCCGAATTGCAGCAGAATGTCGCCAACAATGATGCCGGCGGATTCGGCGGGGCTCCCGGGCGTGACGCCAACGACCAGCAGCCCTCGTTCCTGACCCTGCTGCTGCGCAGCGGCCAGTTTTACCGGTTGGACTGCGACGCCAACGAATCCGCGGGACGTCCCGACGGTCAGGATCTGATGGGCGGCCGCCGACGCGATGGACGTCGGGATCGCCACACCGAATCCGCGGATCACCGCAGCCGTGGTGATGCCGATCAGCACACCGGCCGCATCGAATAGTCCGCCGCCGGAAAAGCCATCGTGCATTGGCGCGGTCACCCGTATCACTCGCGAAATCTCCCGTCGTCGTCCCGTCCGCAACGGTCCGCCGACGACGGCGACGTTGCCGGCACTGGCCGTGAGCGCGTTGGACCACGAGCGCGCGACTGCCACCACGATCTGCCCAACTCGAGGCTCCGAGTCCGCGAGCTTGGGTGGGGCAATGTCCAGCTTGGTGCTCGTCCGAAGGACGGCAAGACCGGTGGCGGGATCCCAGCCCGCGAGATCGGCGTTGACAGGATCGCCGTCGTTCACGCGGACGCGAAGGCCGTCTTCGCGACCGAGCGCGCGCGCCGTCGTCATGATGGTATCGACGCCGTGGATGACGCCGCTGGCAGGCCGTCGAGCACCAAGCACCTGGACGACGGATGGCGCGGCGGTGGCGGAGAGGTCAGCGAGTTCGTTTGAGAGTAAAGCGAGAGAAAGGTTCGTCATGCGAACGATTCTCCCGCAGCCTCACCGGGAAGGGATCACCCGGATGGGTGGGGCTCGAAAGTTAAAAGTTAAAAGTTAGAAGTCAAAAGGAAGAGTCGAAGGGCGCCTCCTTTCTCCGTACTTTTAACTTCTAACTTTTAACTTTTAACTTTTTCACCGCATGCCTCCGGCAGCGAGTGACTTGAGCAGGTCGAGCGGGAGCTTCGTGCCGGCACGCGCGTTCGCCGACTTAATGCGCTCGGCGGTCAACCCTTGGTCGCGCAGCATCGTGAGATCTTCCACCGAGAGCTTGTCATAGCCGAGCGCCTTCAACTCGCGCGAGTATTCGACGGTGACGCCATGATCGCGGGCGCGCACCAGTTCGTCCGGCGTCATCGAGAAGCCGAGATCCTTCATCCCGCGCACGTACTCGGGTGTGACGCCGTGGTCGCGCATGCGGAGCGCCATGTCGAGCGGGAGCTTGCTGTACCCTGCGCTTGCGAGTTCCCGAACGAACTCGGGCGTGATGCCATGATCCCGGGCGTTTATCAGCTCGGTCAGTGGCAGTGACCCGTAGCCGGCGTCCCGCATCCCACGGATGTATTCGGCTGAAATGCCATGATCCCGCGCCTTGATGATTTCCGCCAACGGCAGCGATCCGTAACCACCGTCTCGCATGGCGCGCACGTACTCGGGTGTGATGCCGTGATCGCGCGCCTTCTGGATCTCTTCGGCTGACAGCCCCTTGTAACCGAGGTCGGCCATCTGCCGAGCGTATTCCGGGGTCACGCCGTGGTCCCTGAGCGTAATCAGCGGATCGAGCGTCCCGAGTCGATAGCCGAGCGCTCCCATGTCGCGAAGATATGTCGCCTCGACTCCGTGCTGGCCGGCGCGCACGAGATCGGCCGTCTGCGGCTTCGTGTAGCCCTGACGATTCAGCTCGTCGACGAACGCAAACCCCACGTCATAACGTGCGAGCTGGTATTGTTCGAGCGCCGTCGGCCGTGCAAACCCCCGTTTGGCCAGCTCCGCCGGGAAATTGGGATCGGGCGTGAACGAGAACGTGCCGGCGCCGACACCGTTCCGAAGAACACCCTCGAACGTGAAAGTACCGGCATCGCGCCGCACTTTGAACTGGACGGGCCCGCCGGCGCCGCTGAGTTGAACGCCGGTCAGCCCCTCGAGCTGCGCGATCGGCACGTCCTTGCCGGTTGATGAGTGCAGCTCGACGATCCGCAGGTGGACCATGCCTTTTGTCTCACTTGGGCGGATCTCCCACGTGCCCGGCGTGTTCTCCTGCGGAACACCGAATGCCGTGGCGACGGCGCGCACGTCCGCACGCGCCTCCTTCAACCCCGCCTGCGGCACGCTGAGGATCGCCTTGAGCTGCTGGGTTGTCACGTCTTTCACGGCGGCAGCGACATCAGGCCGTTCAGGCGCCTGCGTCCATGGATCTGCCGTTGGCGGCGGCTCGTCCGCTGCCACCGGCACGACCGCCGGCGTCGCCATCGCGACCGAGACCAGAAAAATGATCGCCGTGGCGGCGACTGCCATACGAACACGCGATGTTGGTAGCCGGCGATTGCGCGCCGCGTCGAGAGCGGCGAGCATTCGTCCTTCGAGTTGACGCGGGCGAGCCATGGTGACCGCCAGCGCAGGCGCGTGACGCCCCCCGAACGAATAGGCGATCTCCAGCAAATGACCGGCGTATTCACGTGGGCCGGTGCCGGCAGCAATGACTCGATCATCGCAAGCCAGCTCCCGTTCGATGCGGATTCGCCGCGCGACCCACCAGACGGCGGGATGAAACCAGTACATCGCGCACGCGGCGGCCGACACGATGTGGGTCAAGCAGTCGTGTCGAGCCACGTGAGCCAGCTCGTGAAGTACGACGGCCCGTCGCCTGTCTTCGGCCCACGTGTCGGCGATCGACGGAATCACAATTGACGGGCGCCGAGTGCCGAACGCCATCGGCACGTTGCGCTCGCGGCTTCGAAGGAGCCGCACGGCGCGTGAGATCCTCATCGTCGAGGCGCACTCGCTCAGCAGCGCGGTCCATTCGGGCTCGTGAACGTTCGTCGACACGCGAGCGAAACGCGCGAGGCTCCAGCGCTGCAGAGCAAAGAACACCAGCAGCACGAGCACGCCCAGCCCGTATACGCCAGCGACGATCACACGCCAGGAGATCGTGACGGGCCGCGGCGCATCAGCAGTCGACGCCACGACGAGAGGCGCCGACGTCGCTGTTTGCCTCTCGGCTGCTGGCGAATCAGTCAGCGGCGCGATCGGCGTGATCTCGATTGCCTTCGACACGACTGGAATCTCGAGCGGCCACTGCGGCATCGTCGCGGTAACCAAAGGCAGAGCGAGGACACTCGCTAGACCCACCATCCACAGCGCGTGACGGCTGGCGGCGGAGGTGCGCCGGCCGAGCACCAATTGAGCGAGCGCGACCGCGCCAAGAAGGATCGACGCCTTGATCACGATCCACACAGCGGCAGACGTGGCAGTCTCGGCAAAGAGCGTGTTCATCGCTCGCCTCCCTGTTCGCGGGCACGTTTCAGCAGGTTGCTCAACTCTCGGTACTCGGCCGCCGACAGCTGGGTCGCTCGGATGTCGAGCAACGCCGCGATGGCTGAACCCGGCGAGTTGTTGAAGAACGTACGGACGAGCTGCTTCAGCGCCGAGCGGCTCGCCTCATCGGGACCGACCGCCGGAAAGTACACATGCCGGGGTCCGTCGTACTCCCGTGCCAACAGGCCACGATCGATCATGATGTCGAGCAGCTTCCGGACGCTCGACGGACTGGGCGCGTCCGGCAGTTCGGCGCGAATCTCCTCGACCGTCGCACGCCGGCGGCGATAGAGGATTTCCATAATCTGGCTTTCGCGTCGGGTCAGGTCGATGTTCGTGAGCTTCGGCATGGAGCGCGTCGCATTCGCAAGCGCGAAAAATTTCGCGTTAGGCGAATATATTCGCTTTAGACGGCGGGAGTCAAGAATAGTTTCCTACTTCGCGAACACCTCAGCGATCGGTGTGATTTTCACTCGGTCGGATGCAAGGCTCAGTTTCAGGTTGCCAATCACCTGATCCTCATCCAGCAGGGCCTGGGGCTTCTCGCCGTCGTAGCGAATCGGCGAGAACGCATCCGCCACGAGCGCCTGCCTGAGCCCGGCTGCGTCCTTGGTGATGATGACGGCGGAGAAATCGCGCGCGCTGAGGTGACGCTTGATTGCGGCGTTGACCTGCTCCACCGTCAGCGACTGGAGCGCCTTGCGCATCGTGCTCGTGAACTCGTCGATTCCGTACCACTGTGAATCGAGGGCATAGCCGAGCTGCTGGTCCTGCCGCGCGGTCATCACGTAGACGTTGTTCATCAGGTAGTCGCGCGTCACCTCGAACTGCTCGCGCGTCAGGCCGTTCTCAATCAACTTGTTCAGCTCGAAGACGGCGATGCGCAGGGCCATGTGCGCGTTGGCAGGGACGACGGGCCGGATCCAGATTTCGAAGATCTGCTGCTGGCGCGCGACGTTCGCATCCGGGAAGAACTGAAACATCCCACGCGGAAATGCTTCGATATACGCATAGTCGCCGTAGTTCATGCCGCGAATCTCGCGGATGCGCTGATAGAGCTGTCCCGACGCGATTCGATGCTCGCCGAGCCAGGCGCGCGCAATCGACAGCGACGCGAAATCGGGATGAGACCGCGTCACGTCGATGGGGAAACCAAAGGAGATGGCTGTCGCCCGGGTGTCTTTTTCCAGGATATCGACGTCGATGCCCGACGCCTTCGCCGCATGTACCGCGGTCTTCGCAAGGGTCGATCCGCCCGGCAGCGCGCTCAGCGCCACCCGCAGCGATGTCAGCATCTCGTCCGGTACATCGCCGCTCAAACCAATCGTCAGGTTGGCTCGCGTATACATCGAGCGCGCGAATTCCTTCACGTCATCCAGCGTGATGGCTTTAATCCCTGCAACGGTGCCAAGCGAGACATGCCCGTACGGCGTGCCCTTGAAAATGTTCGTCTGGAGCCTTTCCTTCCCGAGCTCCTCCTCGTTGTTCGATCGGAGATTCTGGACGAGCGCGTTCAGCTGCGCGTCCTTGAGACGCGTGAAATCACTCTCCCGGAAACCTGGCTCGAGGAGTTGCGGCAGCGCCACGCCGAGAAAGGTCTGCCAGCGCTCCTTGTGAATCACGCCGCTGAAGGTGGTCATCTCCTTATCGGTGCGTCCCGAAAAGGAACCCGCGATCGGATACAGGGCTGCCTCGATCTGCTCGATCGTGGCGACGCGCGAACCGGCATCGGCAATCATCGCGGCTGTCAGGGCCGCCAGGCCCTCCTTCCCTGCCGGATCGTTCGCCGAGCCGACCGTAAAGAGCAGCTTCATGCTCAGCTGCGGCAGAACGGACTTCTGCTGAATGATGCGGAGATCGACGTTCGCATTCGCAGACCGAATCGCGTCGGCTGCCGGCGCCGTGCTGGTATCGGCAACGAACGCAGCTGCCGGCTTCACGCTGGCAAGAGCTGGCGGATGGTCGATGCCGGACGGCAGCGGATCTTTCGCCAGCGTCGTCACGATAAGGCCGGCATCGGTGAAGTATTTCTGCGCGCCGGATCGGAGATCAGCCGGGGTCAACGAGTCCATCGTCCGGAAGTAGGCATTCGCGGTGTCGTAGGAACGACGGTAAGCGGCAAAGGCCGCGACGGTGCCGGCAATACGTTCGGTGCTGTCGAGCGACCGGGCAAACGCATAGCGATTGAACGACTTCGCGTCAGTCAGGCGCTGCGCAGGCGCGAGCGTTGTGCGGGCAGTCGCGATCGTTGCGAGAATCTGGTCGCGCACGTAGATGGCGTCGGCGGGGTTCTTCACCCTCGCGAAGACGGTGAAGAGCGATGCATCGACGTTGCCCGGCACGTCGACGAAGAGCTGATCGATCTTCTGCTCGGAAACGACAAGCCGCTTGTAGAGCTCAGAGGTCGAGCCGAAATAGAGCGCGGCCAGCATATCCATCGCCGGCGTGTCCTTGCTCGTTTCCGCGAAGGCTGGCGCGGGAAAGGCCACGGTGACGTACGGCAGCGTGTCACTGCTCCAGGGAACATGGACATATTGAGGACCGGCGGGAGGAGGCTCCTTTGGAATCGTGACCGAGGCCGACGTCCCTGACTTCCAGCCTCCCCAGAACTTCTCCACCATCGGCATGACCTGTTCAGGAGTCACGTCGCCGGCGATCACCAGCGTCGTGTTCTGCGGCCGATACCAGCGATCGAAAAACACCTTCGAGTACTGATACTCCTCCGGCATCTTCTCGATGTCCGCAATGAACCCCATCGTCGTGTGCTTGTAGGTGTGTGCCTTGTAGTAGTGATCGCGCTGCACTTCGACCAGCTTCCGAATCGGCTCGGCGCTGTTCTTGTTGTATTCGCCAAGGATCGCCCGCGCCTCGGTCTTGAAGTCGGCTTCGGAGTACGAAAGGTGCTGGAAGGTGTCGGCGTAGAGGCCGAGCACTCTCTCGAGATGCTCCTTCGCAAACGTCGCGTAGTAGTGGGTGTAGTCATCGCTCGTGCTCGCGTTATCGCGCGCCCCCGCCTTGCTCATGATCTCGCGATACTTTTCGGGAGGATTGTCCGGCGTCCCCCGGAACATGAGATGTTCGAAGAAGTGAGCGAAGCCGGATTTGCCTGGCTCCACCTCGTTTCGCGAGCCGGTTTGCACCGGGATTTCCACCGTGACGAGGTTGGGAAATCCGGTGGGAACAACAATCACCTTGAGACCGTTGGGCAGCGTGCGCTCGGTCGCCTTGAAGGGCAGCACATCGGACGCAGCTGCCCGCGGACCGGACGCGACGAAGAAGGTGAACAGAATGGTCAGTGCCACGACCACGCGGACGCGAACTCTGGAAAGTGCCATCAATGCTCCTGAAGAGGAACCAATTATCATATAGATGCCAGATGGCTCACCCGCCCACCAATCGCCGCGCGTTCCTGCAGTCTTTGCTGGCCGCAGGTGCCTTACCTCTCGCGGCGACCGCTCGTCGTGAAGGAAGAGTCAGGACCCAGCCACCGCCCGCCATCACTTTAGACGCAAAGACGCGTGCGTACCACGTGTATCCGAAGAACCGGATTCAGGATGCACTCGAGGCCGCGGCTAGAGACCCGCTGAACAAGACCATCTACGTCCACGCGGGGACCTACAGGCCCGCAGCCCGAGGACAGGCGCTCCTGTGGTTCAACGCGCGGCACGACGGCATCACGCTCGAAGCCGTGGGCGACGTCACCCTGACCGCCGCAAATCCGGAGGTCGCCGACGCGCAAGCGCCAAGCTACCCCGCCGTCGTGAACCACGTCGTCTATTTCGGCGACGGCGTCTCACGCAAGACCGTGTTGCGCGGCTTCAAGATCACCGGCGCGAAGAATTTCACGAGCGGGTCCGGTGAAAAGTCGCCGATCGAATCCGACGAGATTCGGAAGACGACGTTCTTTTATACCGACGGCGGCGGCATCAAGATCTACGCGCGATCGTATCCCACCATCGAGCGTGTCGAAGTCTTCGGCAACTACACGAGCCCGTGCGGCGGCGGCGTGTCGGTCGAGCACCTGGGCATGATCCAGGAGTCGACGCTCTTTCGCGATTGCGTCTTCCGAGACAATCGCACGCAAACGACGGGATCCGCGATCGATCTGCTCCATGGCAGCCACGCCACGATCGAGAACTGCCTGTTCGTCGGTAACGTCGCCAACATGGGAGTGGACGTCGTGGGACTACTGGGAGGCGCGGAGTACCGGCCCGAGCACGGATCAGGCGCGTTGACGGTTTTTGACGGCTCGCGCGCGGCGGTCAGCCGCTGCACGTTCACCGGCAACTGGAATGGAGTGGACGACAACGGAAGCGGAAGCACCTACGAGCGGTCGATCTTCTGGAAGAACACGCTCAAGGGAGGGATTTCACCGGAGTCGCGCTACGAGTTCGACATCATCGACGGCGCGGGCGTCCGAGGCTCGTTCATCCACGGCGACATCAACGACCTGCGGGACACCGTCGACAAGAAGGTCAACACGATGGATCCGCCGGATCCTCGTTTCGATCCCCAGTTTTCTCCGCAGGCCCCGCAGTACGCATCCGTCGGCTACAGGCCGGTGAAATCCCCGACACCGGCCCGGGAAACGCGCTGACCAAATACTTCGCCTGCTCGAGGAAAGCCGCGGTCGAGCTGAACATCTCTTCAAGATCGTTCGACCGCGCTCCCTCGAGCGTTCGAAGCGTTCACTTCACGTTCAGGCGTTCTGCCGTCGCCGTATCGTAAGCGCGAGGCCGAGGCCGCAGAACAACACACCGACGAGCCCGACCAACGGCAGTGAGCTTCCGGTTTTCGGGAGCTTCTTCGGCGCCGGAGCCTCTGGCGCGGTTCCGGATGTCGGAGCAGGCGCCGCCGGGGCGGCTCCGTTCGCCGCGGGTGCGGGCTTGGCCGGGGCCGCTTTCGCGACCGCCGCCTTTTCCTCAGGCGTCAGCATGGCGTCCACCTGTGTGGCCGTCATGACCTGCGGCGGGTGCTCGGTGACGATCGTCGCCGTCAGTCTGTCGCCGGTGCGAAGATCCGCAAGGTTAATCGGCCGACCGTCTCGATAGATCGTGGCGCCGCGCTCAGCGACATCCCGCTCGGTGAAATTCCTGAAGCCCTGGTCGGTGCGCACGAGAATATGGTTGCCGGACCTCTGCACGACTGTGCCGTTTCTCACTTCGGTCACGACGACGGGCTTGCTCGTCGTCGTGGTCGTGATCGTCGCCGTCCCCCTCATGCCGGGCTTGAGTTCACTGACCGACGTGGGCTTCCCGTTCACGGTGAGCGTGAAGTCCGCCGGAACGGTGATCTCCCTGGTCCCTTCGGGGCCACGCACGACGAGGTTGTTGCCGTCGACGGAAATGATTTGGAATTGCTTGGTCTGCGTGGTCGTGCTCTTGGTCTGCGCCGGTGCCGGTGTCTGCGCCGGTGCCGGTGTCTGCGCCGATGCCGTTGTCGCTGCAAGACCAAACAGGCAAACAGCTCCCAAGGCAACGATCCTTCTCACTTCGTATGGCATGACGCCTCCCTTTCCTCCTGCATGTGAGTCACTACGTACGCCCTTTGATTACCCCGCGGACGATGAAGCGTTGTGGCGCGGAGCCCATGTAATAGAACGGATAGCAGGTGACGAGCGTTGCCGGGAGTCTACGGCGCTGAAGAGCGTGACGAGCGCGCAGACGGGAACCAGCGCGAGGCCGACGATCCACCGCGAGGCGCTCAATCAGCGTACGAAGCTGCGCTCGTCCGATCATCGATCGTTCTCCGACCATGCTACGAGCGCGACGTGCGTCGCGCATGCACACCGGTCGATGAACGTGTCGCAGGCCCCGCGTATCCATCCCACGGTCAGGGAAAAACCTGGACCGGCTGGGCTGGCGGGCACGATCGAGAGAGGCTATTCGTGGCAGACGCGGCTCACAACTGGACCTTAGTCCACTGAAACTTCTTACAGCCATCAAACTCATCGGTATCCATCATTCAACGCATCCGAATAAGCGAGTCTTGAAGCTGAGATGGCACGCCACCGAACTTTTCCGGCACGAGCCGCAACCGCGATGGGCTGAGAGACCGGCGATCGAAGGCCTCCTTGATCGCGAGCCGCAGCGCCGCCGCCGCGGCGTCGTGCCGGCCCGGCTTCACTTTCGTGGACGTGCGAACGGTCATGGTCTCGAGACCGAACGCGCTGATCCCATCGACCTTGGTCTCGCCGAGAATGTCGCCGCTCTCGCGTCGCAAGCGCTCGCCCGCTTCGCGCAAGACTGCAAACACCTGAGGCAGATCCGCCTTGTAGGGGACATCAACCGCAACGACCGCCAGCGCATATTCCTTCGAGTAATTGATGACCTGCTTCACGTCGCCATTGCGGACGATGTGAAGGCGGCCGTCGGTATCGCGAATCTTGGTCGTGCGGAATTCGATCGCCTCAACGATCCCTTTCGCCCCCGCAGCCTCGACGGCATCGCCCACCAGGTAGGTGTTCTCGAACAGAATGAAGAAGCCGGAGACTACGTCGTTGATGAGTGCCTGAGCTCCGAAGCCCACCACCAGACCGAGGATTCCGGCACCCGCGAGGAACGGCATCGGATTGAAGCCGAGCGACGCGAGAATCAGAACGGCCGTACCAAAATAGACCGCGTAGGTGTACGCGCTCCGAACAATTGGCGCCATCGTCTCGCGCCGACGGCGCGACATGTCGTCCAGCCCTTCATCGGGCAACATCCTGCGTCCAATTTCCACGTGACCCAGCTCGATGACCACGCAGCCGAGAAAGAACAGACCGATTCCCTCGATCAGCCGCGGCCCCCAGGCGACGACGCTGTTGATGCCTGCGAACTGGGCCAGTGCGATCGAGGCGATGGCGATCCACAACGCGTACTCGAGGCAAGCCCGGAAGGTCGGCACGAGCGCGCGCAGGTGCTCGTAGTACCGCTGCCAGTCTCGGCCCTTCACATAGCGCTGACCAAGCGCATCCAGCGTGTCGACGATGACCACCGATGACCGAATGAGGAGGAGACCGATGGTCACGACCACATAGGCTCGAATGATCGTGATGAGGACGACGAGAACGCTCCCAGGTACGGCGAACAGCTGGAACGCGTAAGCAATCAGGAGCAGCCATCCAACACTGACGATCGCGTGGTTGAGCCCCAGGAATGCGGCGGAGATCGCTTTATCGTGATCGGCGATCGGGCTCGAGCGAATGACGGCCTCTGCGAGCGCTGCGAAGACGCGACGCATCACGGCCACGCCCAGCAAGAACACGATCGTCGCGGCGATCAGTTTCCCAAGAATCAGGCCGAAACCGATCCAGGCCTCTCTGTCGATCCCATCCAGGCGAGTCGCCATGTATCTCCAGCCGTCAACTCCTCGCATCATGAGCCAGGCGTTGGAGACGACGATGACGACGCTCAGCACAAGGCAGGTGACGATCAGAACGCTGCGAACTCGAATGCGCAGCGAGCGGCTTGAATCCGCGACCGCGCCGCTCTTCCCTCGCGCGCCGCGCATCAGAAGACGAGAGAACAACACGTAGATGACGCGGGAAAGACTCAGGAGAAGCGTCAGCTCAACAACAGCGAGGGCGAGGGTCGATACGAGGAGAGACATCCACCGTTTCGCCGTCCAACTTCCGCACCCGGAGAAACCCGTCAGCCTCAAGTGCCGAAAGCACGAGAAACCGAGCGGGCCGGGTCAATCGAGCCTACGACGCCGCGTCATGTGGTGGGCACGACGCGGCATCTCGCGGTCAGCGGGCGCCAGGGCAACCGGGAATTGGCGGCTGCCTCAGCATTACTGCTCCTTCACGACGAGCTGACTATTAATCTTGGGCGATTGAACGATCTGTTTCTTTCCGGTTGGCCAAGTAACCTCGACGCTATCGACTGCTTCGGCAGTCCCAAGCCCGAAGTACACCGGGTAGAGGCTGTGAGAGAGATAGCCAGAATTGCCGTCGTACACTTTCGTATATGTCGTGCCGGCGGCCGTGACCTTGATGATTGAGCCGAGCCCATCCCGGTTGGAGGTTGTACCGGAGAGTTTCACCGCGAGATAGTGGACGCGCGTTTTCTCCGTCAGGTTGCTGATCAGGATCATCGGCGCCGCGTTGAATTCGTTGGTGACGATGTCGAGGTCGCCGTCGCCATCGAGGTCGAAGATGACCGCCGAACGCGACGCGCGCGCGCCCCATACGGTGACTCTTCCGGTCGCGCCCTGCGCGTCCTTATGATTCCTGTCCTTGCCTGACGCGTCCAGATCGAACCAGGGGGTCGCGAGTCCGCCGCTCCGAGGCTCGACACCCAAGACGAACTCGGCATCAACGAACTTCTTTCCGTGATCGTTGAGTTTGACCGAGTTGACCATGTATCGCTCCGGATAATTCATCCCGGAAGCAATGAACGCATCGTCGAACCCATCGGCATTGAGATCGCCGACGCTCGGTCCCCATGGGCAATAGTTCTCGGCGCCAATCTGATCGGACGACTCGCGGTACTTCGACGGACCTTCTTTCAGGAAGAAGGAATTGCCCCAGATGCTCGTGCTGCCGTTGCCGCGGAAGGATTCCGGCCACTTCATCGTCGACTTCACGTGTTCGAGCTCGGGGCCGATCTCGTCGCTCATGTCCGAATGCATGTCGGTGACGAAGATGTCGAGGCGCCCGTCGTTGTTGAAGTCGAACACCTTGATGCCCATCGAGCCCCACGACGTTTTGGGAAAGATCTGCCGACTCTTCTTGACGAAACGTTTGCCGCCGACGTTCTCGTAGTACTGATCGTCGCCGAGCATGTTCAGCAGAAAGAGATCCGGCCATCCGTCGTCATTGACGTCCACGACGCTCGCATCGCCGGACCAGGACAGATCGGTGAGGCCTGCGCTCTGGGTGACATCCTTGAAATGGTTGCCCCCGTCGTTGTGATACAGAATCTTTCGCTCCGCGCGCTCCGGATGGAGGTGACCGGAAAAGGCATCTTCGAAGGCGACGTAGTACTTGTAGGGGTTGCCGGCGATCGTGTTGGTCGTGTACTTGCCCACGTTGACGAGGAACAGGTCCAGCCGGCCGTCGTGGTCGTAGTCGAAGAACACCGCGGCGGATGAATGGCCAACGTAGCCGACGCCGGCCGCCGTCGTGATGTCCTTGAACTTGCCGTGACCGTCGTTCTCGAATAACACATTCCCGCCGCGCACGGTCGTCACATACAAATCGGGGTCGCCATCGTTGTCGATGTCGGCAAACGATGCCGAGACGCAGATCTTGCCGGCAACTGCGACTCCTGCTGACGCGGTGATGTCCTCGAACTTCCCCCCGCCGAGGTTTCTCCAGAGCGCGTTGCCGCCCGCCTGGCTGACGAAGTAGACGTCCAGCAAGCCGTCGCCATCGACGTCCGCGACCGCGATGCCGGTCCCGTGGTCGTAATGCGCCGCCTTGTAGGTCTTCCCCGCATCGTCCACGATGCGCGACTTGAACGTGATACCGCTCTGCGCCACCGTGTCGGTGAACTGGAAGTCATGGAACGCGGACACGCCGGCCATTGCCTTGACCTGTTCGTTCTTTATTCTTGGAAGCCACGGCGACTCCTGGACGTCGTCTGGAACGTATCGGATGGTCGTCGCTGCGGCGGGAGCCTGCCCGCCGCGTGGCGCGGGTCGCGTTTGCGCGTTGACGATGAGGGTCGTAGCCGACGCGATGGTGACAAGGAGCAGGATTCCGGTGAGCCGGGTGCGCAGAATGAAATCCACCACCATACTTTAGCTGTTTCGCTGGCAAATGTGACAGGAGGTCGGCACGTGAGCGCGGGACGAACCGCGAACTGCGAATTGCCAATCAGATGGTGGCCTTCGTCGAATCCATCGAGCGCACGGCTCCTGCCTGCATCTCCTGATAACGCCGAATCGCCTCGTGTGCGTTGAATAGCATGCGCTCGCGGCCGAGCCGCTCATCCAGACCGGACTTCTTCACCATCTCGAGGACGGCCGGGTTCAAGTCCACGAGCCAGGCCTGGGTTCCGCTTTCAGTCGCGCGTTGGTCATGCTCGATGAGCGTCTGCAAGGCCGAGTACTCGAGGTCGGGCGTGCGGCTCATATCCAGCGCCAGCACGCGCGGCTTGTATTTCTCGACCAGCGCACTGATCTGCTCGGCGACATTTTGCGCATTCACGAAGAACAGGCGCCCTTCGGGTCGCACGATCAGCAGCCCTTCGAAGGTCTCGTCGTCGGGGTGTTCGGGCGACAGCGGCCGCAGCACGTCTGTCCCGCGCTTGCGGCCGATGACGGACACGCGCGGCTGTGCGGTCTGGCTGGCCAAGCCGATCATCGACGCAATGATGGCGACGACGATCCCCTTGAGTGTCCCGAACAACAGCACCCCGGCACAGGCGATGATGGCCCAGCGAAACTCCATCGACCGCACGGTGCGGATGGCGTGGAATTCCGCTGGCTTAATCAGCCCGACCGAGTAGACGATCACCACCGCTGCGAGCGTCGCGTTCGGCATGAGGCCCAGCATCGGTGCCAGGAGCAGCATCGTGGCAACCGAGGTGGCCGCTGTGACCATTGAGGCCCGTTGCGACTGTCCGCCCGAGGAGCGGACGACGGCGGTCTGAGAGGTGCCGCCGCCCGCCGGCATCGCCCCAAGCAGCGCGCCCCCCAGATTGGCAGCGCCGGTGGCGACCAGCTCGCGGTTCGCATTGATCGGCGG
>Ga0207701_10000148_pt1 | contig 66078 bp, 67 predicted proteins | sample KBSSwiSSwithPhiX_FD_184294 | JGI IMG/M metagenome (GOLD analysis project Ga0207701, IMG submission 184294) | Switchgrass rhizosphere bulk soil microbial communities from Kellogg Biological Station, Michigan, USA, with PhiX - S5 (SPAdes) (version 2) | ecosystem: Environmental > Terrestrial >... | reverse complement strand
CGCCATCCAGGACATTGAGGATGATGAGCTTGTCGGCGTGAAGTCGAGCGCACGCGCCCTTGGCGCAAATGCGCGGCTTGGCGTCGGCATCTGCTATACGCTGGCACTGGTCGGCTGGTCAGCGGCGATCTGGAAGGTTCGCCCGGATTGGGTGGCGCTGCTTGCCTTGGTTCCCGCCGCCGTTCATTTGACCATGCAGGTTGCCAAGGCCGATCCCAGGGACGTCATAGGGGCGCTTGCACTGTTCAGGTCCAATCGCTTTACCGGTCTGCTGATATTCCTTGGCTTTCTCGCGGTCGGCTTGTCGTCCCTCGATTGACCGACTAGGCGAGCGCCCATGCTTTCTCCCGCTGCTGCAAAAGACAAGGCCGCTTCGCTTGTCGCACTTGCCCGCAAATCGGGCGCCGACGCGGCAGACGCAGCCTATGTCGGTGAACGCTCACAGGGGGTCAGCGTTCGGCTCGGCGCGCTCGAAGACGTACACCGGAGCGAAGGCGAGGAAATCGGCCTCCGCGTATTTGTCGGCCGGCGCAATGCGACAATCTCCTCGTCGGATCTGTCCGAGGACGCGCTGGCGACTTTGGTCGAGCGAGCGGTGGCCATGGCGGCAGAGGCGCCGGAGGATCAATATGCCGGACTCGCCCCGCAAGATATGCTGTTTCGCGGCGATCCCGCGGATCTCGACCTTGACGATGGCGGTGATCCCGAACCGGCCGAACTCAAGGAGCGTGCGCTAATCGCGGAGGACGCTGCGCGCGCGGTGGCGGGCGTGACCAACAGCAATGGGTCCAGCGCCTCGGCATCCTCATCCATTTTTGCAATCGCCACCAGCGATGGCTTTGCTGCCTCAACCGGCGCTACCGGTTACAGCAACTCCGCCAGCGTCGTGGCCGGCGAGGGCAATACGATGCAGCGCGACTATGCCTGGCATTCGGCGCGCCATTCTGTCGACCTGGAGGGGCCGGAGGATATCGGCGCGCGGGCCGCCGAACGAGCAGTTGCGCGTTTGAACCCCGTCAGCGTCAAGCCGGGTGTCATGCCGGTGCTGTTCGATCCGCGAGTGGCGACCACGCTGCTCGGCCATTTCGTCGGGGGAATTAGTGCCGCCGCCGTGGCTCGCCAATCGAGCTTTCTCATGGATGCCCTGGAAACGCAGGTCTTCGCTCCAGGAGTCGCCATCCATGATGAGCCGTTCCGTAAGCGAGGCCTGCGCAGCCGCGCCTTTGATGGCGAAGGGCTGCCGGTTCAGCCCATGGAATTGGTAAGCGACGGCGTGCTCAACACCTGGCTGGCGGAAAGCGCGTCAGCCCGCCAGCTTGGCATCCGGCCAACGGGCCATGCCGTCCGCGGGGTCGCGGGCGCGCCTGGCGCGGGGCCATCCAACCTGTATCTTGCCCCCGGCAACCGTAGCCGTGAAGAAATCATTGCAAGCCTGCAATATGCTATCCTTGTCACCGAGCTGATCGGCCAGGGGGTCAATGGAGTCACCGGCGATTATTCGCGCGGCGCCGCCGGCTTCCTGATCAGCAATGGCGAGATTGGCCCGGCGGTGGCGGAGATCACCATTGCCTCGAACCTCAAGCAGATGTTCGCTACGCTGGAACCGGCGAGCGACCTGCGTATTCGGCGCGGGATCGATAGCCCAACGCTGCTTGTGCCGGAAATGACGGTGGCGAGCGCCTAGGTAGCGATAGTCGGCTGATTTCGGCGGCTAATGAGCTGCCGCCCCAACTTTCCCAATGCCAAGCCGGGGAATCTCGATCGCGGGGCAGCGATCCATCACGACCTGCAGGCCAGCGGCTTCCGCGCGAGCCGCCGCGTCTTCATCGATCACGTCGAGCTGCATCCAAACGGCCTTGGCGCCAACGGCAATGGCCTGATCGACAACATCGCCCGCAAATTCGGACCGACGAAAAATGTCGACGATATCGATCGGCTCCCCGATCTGAGCCAGTTCGCGCCAGACATATTCGCCGTGGACATGCTCACCGGTGATTTGCGGGTTGACCGGGATCACCCGGTAACCCTGATCCTGCAGGAATTTCATCACCCGATTGGAAGGGCGGTTGGGCCGATCGGAGGTTCCGACCATGGCTATCGTCCGGGCCTTGGCGAGCAATGCGCAAATATCATCGTCACTGGTGAGCGGCATTGAAGCGATCCTCCTGACGCAAACAATGCTTCAGGTGGCGACTTTTTCCAGCTCCGCAAGCACGCGACGGGCGATTTCCGCGAAAGCGTCACCGGCAGGCCCGTCGCTTGCGGCAGGCGGAGTTCCAGCGTCCGACGCCGCGCGCAGGCTGGCCGACAGCGGCAACCGTCCAAGGAAGGGGACGCCCAGCTTCGATGCCGAAGCTTCCGCGCCGCCATGGCCGAACGGATCGCTGTTCTCGCCGCAATGCGGACACTGATAGCCGGCCATATTTTCGATGACGCCGAGCACTGGCACTCCGGTCTTGCCGAACAGGTCGATGGCCCGGGTGGCATCGATCAGCGACAGGTCCTGCGGCGTGGAGACGATCACCGCTCCGGCAGGCCGGGATTTCTGCACCAGCGACAATTGAACGTCTCCAGTTCCCGGAGGAAGATCGACCAGGATCAATTCGGTGTCGCCCCAATTGCCTTCGATCAGCTGATTGAGCGCACCGGACGCCATCGGACCGCGCCAGGCCAGCGCCTGGCCCGCCGAAACCAGCTGCCCGACTGACAGCAGCCTGATGCCCTGCACCTCGACCGGGACCAGCTTGTCATTCTCGGCATGTGGCTTCTCGGTTGTTCCAAGCAGGGTCGGTTGTGACGGACCATAGATATCCGCGTCGACTATCCCGACTTTCTTGCCCATCCGAGCCAGCGCAATCGCCAAATTGGCGGCCAGCGTGGATTTTCCGACACCGCCCTTGCCGGAACCGATCGCGATGAACGTGCGGCCAGGCTTTGAGGCAGTGAGGGCGACCCGGGCTTCGCGGACGCCAGGTTGCGCCGCGACAGCTTCGCGCAGCCGCGCTTCGAGTGCGTTTCGTTCCGTGTCGTTTAAGCCGGAGGCGTCCGCCACGACGGTAGCGACATCGCCCACCAGCCTTTTCGACCGGATTCGTTCGGCATCCGCCACCTCGTCGAGGCCGCTCAAGGGTTCGTCGGTGATCATGTGCCGCGCCATTAGTCGCCTTTTCGACGGGCGGCACTGTTTTTCGGCGAAACCCTACTTATTATGGGGCCATGTCGATTTTATCAGGGTGGGGCGCCCGCGGGCGTGCAATGTTCAGCGACAACAAGGGGCCTTGGGGTTCGCCTCCCGGCTCGGGCGGGGGCGATCCGCCGTCCGGCGACGAACCGGCGGGCCCGTGGGGGGAAACGCCCAAGCGTCGTAACCGGCCTGATCCGGTCTCCTCCCTGGACGAATTCCTCCAGCGCAGCCGCGGCCGCTTCGGCGGCGGTGGATCCGGCGGCGGCCTCGGATTCGGCGGCGGACCCAGCGGCTCTTTGATTTTCTGGGCAGTGGTTGCGGTCGCGTCCCTGTGGCTGCTCGTCACCGTCTTCCACCGCATCGCGCCGGAAGAGCGGGGCGTGGTCACCCGCTTTGGCCGCTATAGCCACACGCTTTCGCCGGGCGTCGGATTGACCCTCCCCGCGCCGATCGATCGGGTGCAAAAACTCAATGTGGAGGAAATCCGCAACATCGACATCGGTTCGGCGGCCGAGGAAACGCTGATGCTTACGGGCGATCAGAATATCATCGACATCGCTTATCAGGTGCGCTGGCTGATCCGCGATCCGGAGCAATTTCTTTATGAGCTGGCCGAACCGGAGGAAACCATTCGTCAGGTGGCAGAAAGCTCGATGCGGCAGATTGTAGCCCAGGTGACGCTGCAGGATGCGATGGGCGTCAAGCGCGGCGACATTGAATCGCGGGTCCAGGAGGAAATGCAGCAGACGCTGGACGGCTATCAGTCCGGTATCGCGATCCAGGGCGTGGCGATCAAGCAAGCGGACCCGCCGGCAGCGGTCAACGATGCCTTCAAGGAGGTCAACGCGGCTCAACAGAAAGCACAGAGCTACATCAACAACGCCAATGCTTACGCGCTTCAGCTTCGGCAGAAGGCTCAAGGCGACGCGACCGCCTTCGACAAAGTCTATGAGCAGTACAAGCTGGCGCCAGGCGTGACCAAGCGCCGCATGTATTATGAAACGATGGAGCGAATCCTGCAGAACGTCGACAAGACGATTGTCGAGACACCCGGAGTGACAACTTACCTGCCGCTCAGTGAAATCCGGCGCAGCACGCCGCGCACGGGAGGCCAGTAATGGACGCTGCCCGACGCCACCCGGTCGCCTCTCTGCTGATTGGCTTCCTTCTGCTGATGATGATCTTCAGCAGCATCTCGATCGTGCCCGAGACGAGGCAGGGCATCATCACCCGCTTCGGCAAGCCGGTGCGGATCATCAATCGCTACAAGGACGGGGCTGAGATCGGCCAGGTGGGCGCAGGCATTGCCTTCCGAATCCCGTTCGTGGAGCGGGTCGACTGGATCGACAAGCGCGTCCGCGACATCGAAATGGACAAGCAGCAGGTCCTATCGACCGATCAGCTGCGGCTCGAGGTCGACGCCTTTGCCCGTTACCGGGTCGTCGATCCGCTGCGAATGTACATTCGCGCCCGTTCGACCGACCAGTTCGAACAGACTTTGGCACCCATCCTGGGTTCGCAGCTCAGAAATGAGCTGGGCAAGCGTCCGTTCGCTTCGCTCCTCTCGCCCGAACGCGAGGGAGTGATGGGCAACATCCGTCAGGGCCTGGATCGCGTTGCGCGCCAATATGGCGCAGAAATCATCGACGTGCGCATCAAGAAGGCTGACTTGCCCGACGGCACGCCGTTGCAATCGGCATTCGACCGGATGCGCACCGCCCGCCAGCAGGAGGCGCGTTCGATTGAAGCAACAGGACTGAAGAAGGCCCAGATCATCCGCGCCGAGGCCGATGCAGAGGCTGCCAATACTTATGCCGCCGCCTTCGGCAAGGATCCGGAATTTTACAATTTCTATCGGGCCATGCAGAGCTATGAGACCACCTTCCTGGGGGTCAACGGCAACAAGCCCGCGCAGACCAACATCATCCTGTCACCGAATGACGAGTATCTGAAGGAATTTACTGGACGATAGGAGCCAGCCCTGTTCAATTCGCGTTCATGCGCTTGACCTAGCGTCGATGATGGACCGCGAAAGCCAAGCGAGGAATAGAATGAAGCCGACTAAGGAGTTTCGACCCGTGCGTTATGCCTATGGGGTCGCCATGGCCCTACTGCTCGGAGGAACCGCATTTTCGGTCGCCACCGGTGAGGCCGGTGCGCAAGTCGCTCAAAACGCTCCGTCCACGATCGTCCCGCGGAACGGCGCGCCGACATCCTTTGCCGATCTCGCCGCTCGCCTTGCGCCCGCGGTGGTCAATATTTCCACCAAGCAGCGCGTTCCGGTGAAGCGTCAGGTCGATCCGTTCGAGGAATTTTTCCGCCGGTTCGGGGGCCAGGTTCCCGACAACCAGGGCCAGGGCCAGGGCCAGGATAGCAGCCCTCAGACCCGCGAGGCGGGATCTCTGGGCTCCGGATTCCTGATTTCGCCCGATGGCTATGTCGTCACCAACAATCACCTCATCCAGGGTGTAACCGGCACCGGCACGGTGGACAGCGTGACCGTGATCCTGGCTGACCGCCGCGAGTTCCCGGCACGCATCATCGGGCGTGACACGGCATCGGACCTCGCCCTGCTGAAAATCGAGGGTTCCAACCTGCCGTTCGTGAACTGGGGGGATTCGACCAAGTCGCGTGTCGGGGACTGGGTCGTCGCGATCGGCAACCCCTACGGTCTGGGCGGCACCGTCACCGCCGGCATTATTTCGGCGCTTCATCGCGGTATTACCGGCGCGGGAGCCTACGATCGCTACATACAGACCGACGCCAGTATCAACATGGGCAATTCGGGTGGCCCGATGTTCGACATGGCCGGCAATGTGATCGGCATCAATTCGGCGCTGATCTCTCCGACTGGGGCAAGCGTCGGCATCGGCCTTGCCATTCCGGCCGAGGCCGCCAAGCCGGTGATCGATTCGCTGCGGCGCGGCCAGCGTCCGGAACGCGGATATTTGGGCGTTGGGCTTCAGCCGCTGGATGAAAGCATTGCCGACAGCCTTGGCCTGCCCAAGGACCGCGGCGAACTGGTTCGGTCGGTCGTGCCAGGCGAACCTGCGGCCAAGGCCGGCATCCAGCAGGGCGACGTCATCCTGAAGGTCAATGGCCGCGAGGTCACGCCGGACGAAACCGTCAGCTTCATCATCGCCAACACTTCGGTCGGTAACCGCGTCCCGCTCGAGATCATTCGCGACGGGCGCCGTCAGACGGTCCAGGTCCAGGTTGGTCAGCGGCCGACCGAGGAGGAATTGGCAAAGCAATCTGGTGGCGGCGCGGATCAGGACCAGGCGCTCGGACAGGAATCTCCGGTTGCCCCCGGCACGGCGCTGGGCTTGTCGCTACAGCCCCTTAACTCGCAGATCGTCCAGGCTCTCAATCTCCCGGCGTCCACCCGTGGTGTCGTCGTAACCTCGGTCGACCCGAATAGCGATGCGGCGGAGAAGGGCATAAGGCGCGGCTATGTGATCATGTCGGTCAACCGGCAGGCAGTCACGACGCCCGCGCAGGTGTTGGCTGCGGTCGACGCTGCACGCCGTGCCGGGCGCACGAGCGTTCTCCTTCTGGTCAAGCCGGGACAGGGGCCGGAAGGTTTCGTCGGGGTCGACATTACCGGTCGATGAGGGACCGTCTTGTTGGCGACACTCCTTCGGCCTAGGCTCTGCGCTCAAGGCTGAAGGAGTGCGCCCCCACATGGCAAGCCAACCCCTGACCGGCATCTTCATCGGCGCGGGCCCCAGTGGCGCTAACCCCCAGCAACTCGAGCTGAAGCGCGCCAACCGCCACGGCCTGATCGCTGGAGCGACCGGCACCGGCAAGACAGTGACGTTACAGGGAATTGTTGAAGGACTGTCGGCCGCAGGAGTCCCGACTTTCGTAGCCGATGTTAAGGGCGATCTGGCCGGATTGGCCATGCCCGGCGCGGCGACCGCAAAGCCGCACGAAGCCTTTGCCGCCCGCGCCAAGGAGATTGGCTACGACGGCTGGTCCTACGCGGGCTTTCCGGTCCAGTTCTGGGACCTGTTCGGCGAACAGGGGCATCCGGTCCGAACTACGGTCAGCGAAATGGGACCGCTGCTGCTCGCGCGCCTGATGAACCTCAACGATGTCCAGGAAGGCGTGCTGACGATTGCCTTCACGGTCGCCGACAAGGAGGGGTTGATGCTTCTCGACCTCGACGATCTGCAGGCGATGCTGGTTCATTGCGGCGAGCAGGCCGACGCGCTGACACTTGAATATGGCAACGTCTCGAAGATGAGTGTCGGCGCAATCCAGCGCTCGCTGCTCCAGCTTCGGGCCCAGGGCGGCGATCATTTTTTCGGCGAGCCCGCGCTGGATCTCGAGGATTTCCTGAAGCTCGACGAGAGCGACAAGGGGATCATCAACATTCTCGCCGCCGACAAGCTGATGTCGAGCCCCCGGCTCTATTCGACATTTCTCTTGTGGTTGTTGTCGGAACTGTTCGAATTGCTTCCCGAAGTTGGTGATCCCGATAAGCCCAAGCTGGCCTTCTTCTTTGACGAGGCCCACCTCCTGTTCGAGGATGCGCCGGCCGCCCTGCAGGAGAAGGTCGAGCAGGTGGTCCGGCTGATCCGGTCCAAGGGTGTCGGGGTATATTTCATCACCCAGAACCCGATCGACATTCCCGACAAGGTCGCCGGCCAGCTCGGCAACCGCGTGCAGCACAAGCTCAATGCCTTTACGCCACGCGACCAGCAGGCGGTGAAGTCGGCGGCTGACACTTTTCGCCCCAATCCGAATATCGACGTCGCAAGCGCGATTACCGAGCTCAAGATCGGCGAGGCGCTGGTCTCGCTTCTGCTCCCCGACGGTTCACCCGCGCCGGTTGAGCGCACGCTGATCAAGCCGCCCAGCTCGCGGGTGGGGCCGCTCACCAACCAGGAGCGCGCCATCCTTATCCAGACCGATGTGATCGGCGCCAAATATGACACGCTCCTCGACCGCGACAGCGCCGAAGAGATTTTGAAGGCCAAGGGGGACGAGGCGGCTGCCGCCGCGGCGGCGGCGCAGGCCCAAACCGATGCGCAGAAAGTTGCCGCTGAAGCTGCCCGCCAGCAGGCAATTGCCGATAAGGAAGCCGCCCGGCAACGGGCAGCAGCTGACAAGGAAGCCGCCCGGCAGCAGCGCGAGACGGAGCGGCTCGAACTTCAGCGCCAGCGCGAGCTGGAGCGCGAAGAGGCGCGCCGGGCGCGCGAAGCGGCCAAGCCAACAATGGCTGACAAGATGATCCAATCCGCCGGACGCTCGATCGCATCATCGGTTGGCCGCCAGCTCGGCAATTCCCTGCTTCGTGGCATATTTGGAGGATTGCTCCGTGGCCGCTGACGCTCCCTGCCTCGACGTCCGCGACCTTGAACGCGAATGGCGCGACGCGTTGGTCGCCAAGGATGAAGCGGCGCTTCACCGTCTTATCCATCCGCAGTTCAAGTTGGTCGGCATCCGCTCGACCGGCTCGGTCGCGGTCAACCTCGCTCAATGGATCGAGGCCCTGCAACGAATGGACATCGCCAGCCTTGAGGTTCGGGTGACCGAATGCGTTGCGCTGGAGAATGTGATCGTTGCGACCGTCGATGCCCAATGGACGGTGCGCTATCTTGGCCAGCTAATCGACGAACGCGTGCTGCTTACCGATGTGTGGGTACGCCAAGACGACAGCTGGCAGGTATTGCGCCGGCACAGCTCACCTGTCCCGCCAGGGGTCAAGGTGGACTGACGCTTGATCGCCGTGGTTGATTTTCCGTTGAGATAAGTCATTCTGCTCAAACGTTGATATGTCCGTGGAGGGGACGGGGATGATCACGTTTGTGTTAGCGCTCGTCATGGCGCCCAATCCGGCCGCAATCGATGCGCCCCGGCATGCGTTCCAGGCTTGCTTGAAGACCTTTGAGAGCAATCAACGTCAAGCCAAGGTTGGCGCGGATGCTTATTCGACCGCGGTTAAGTCGGCTTGCCCGACAGAGGCGCAAGCGTTGACCGACGCGCTGGTCAAATTCGACACGGCCATGGGTACCAAACGGCCCACGGCTCTTTCCAATGCCCAGCGCGACGTCGACGATTACCGGCTGACCAGCGATGAGCGTTATCGCGATCTGATGTCCAATTGAGGTCTGGCGAATCGGCCGCTAGGCTCGGTCGATGACCATCGCCGAGCTGACCGATTGGACTGCGGCCGCCGAAGCGGGCCACGCCGAGCTTGTCGCGCTGCGCCGCGCCATCCATGCCGAGCCGGAACTAGGGCTAGATTGTCCTCGCACGACCGCGAAATTGAAGGCGGCGCTGGCCGACCTCCCGCTGACGATCCGCGACAGCGAGGCGACCAGCGGCTTCATCGCCCGGCTCGACGGCGCGAAGCCGGGCCGGACCGTGCTGCTGCGCGGCGACATGGACGCGCTTCCGATTTACGAGGAAACCGGCCTCGAATTTGCCTCGCGTACACCCGGCCAGATGCATGCTTGCGGCCATGACACCCATTCGGCGATGCTGGCCACCGCGGCACGGATCCTGTGCAGCCGTCGCGACGACATAGCGGGCACGGTCCTCTTCATGTTCCAACCGGGCGAAGAAGGCATGCACGGCGCGAGGTACATGATCGAGGAGGGGTTGCTCGACGATCCGACTCCGGAGGCCGCCTTCGCGCTGCACATCTTTCCGAACGTTCCAGGAGGCGTGATCGCTTGCCGGCCGGGCGCCATGTTGGCTTCCGCTGACAAGGTTGGAGCAATGATCACCGGAAGGGGCGGCCACGCCGCCATGCCACATGAGGCAATCGACCCGGTGCCGATCGCGTGCGAGGCGGTAGGTGCCCTTCAATCCTACATCGCACGGCGGACGACCTTCACCGATCCGGCAATCCTGTCGGTGACCAAAATCTCAGCCGGGACCACCCATAATGTCATCCCGGACGACGTTGAATTGCTTGGCACCATGCGGACCTTGTCCGACAAGGCCCGGAAGGCGATGGGCGAGGCCTTCGAACGGATCATCACCAAGGTCGCCGAGGCCCATGGCGCGACTGCCGGAGCCTGGATCGAGGAAGGATATCCGCCGACCGTCAACGATCCCCGCGCCGTGGCACTGGTCCGCGAGCTGGCCATCGAGCAATTCGGCGCCGAAGCCTATCTCGACATGACGGCGCCAACCATGGGCGCCGAAGATTTCTCCTATGTGCTTCAAAAACTGCCGGGGGCGATGGCGTTTCTCGGCGTCGCGCCGCCGGATGGCGAGGCGGCCGAACGTGCCCCGCTTCACAACCCAAGCATGATGGTCGATGAAGCCGTTCTCCCGCGCGGGGTCGCCATGCATTGCGCCTTTGCGACGCGCTTTCTGGAAAGAGGATGGGAATGATTTTTGCTGCACTGTTGCTGGCCGCCGCAAACGCGCAGCCAGTCACCGGTTTCTATGTTTCCAACCAGATGGAGATCGGAGCTGCGCTCGAGCTCGAAGCCGACGGCAAGTTCCAGTACCAGCTCGACTATGGCGCCGTGTCCGAAAGCGCGGAGGGCAATTGGTCGTCCGATGGCTCGAATGTCTACCTTACCGCGACCAAAATGCAGGGCGCATACAAGGTCCCAAATTTCTCGCGCGAGCCGCTGAAAATCGAAGGTGACCGGTTGCTGCTCAATCGTTACGACACCGTCATCCGGTTCGAGCGCGAGGAACTCCCCGTGCCTGCCAACAAGAACAAGCATCTGGAGGAATAGGGGATGGCAACCGCGTCAGTACCGACCAGCAGCATCAAGGAACTCACCCTTCGAGGGATCATCCTCGGCGCGCTTATCACCGTCGTTTTCACCGCCGCCAATGTCTATCTCGGTCTCAAGATCGGCATCACCTTCGCGACTTCGATTCCTGCGGCCGTGATATCGATGGCGATATTGAAGGCGTTTCGCGACGCGACCATCCAGGAAAACAATATCGTCCAGACGATTGCGTCGGCTGCGGGCACGCTATCGGCGATCATCTTCGTGCTGCCGGGCCTGATCATGATCGGATATTGGAACCACTTTCCCTATTGGCTGTCCGTGGCGGTGATCGGCATCGGCGGCATCCTCGGCGTGATGTATTCGGTCCCTTTGAGGCGCGCACTGGTGACCGGCACCGACCTTCCCTATCCGGAGGGGGTGGCCGCGGCCGAAGTGCTTAAGGTCGGCAGCGGCGTCGGCGGGGCGGAGGAGAACCGGCGCGGCCTGGCATTGATTGCCGGATCGACCATCGTCTCGGGACTTTATTTCCTTGTCGCCAAGACCAGGCTGCTGACCGACACGGCGGGACGCGTTTTCAAGGTCGGCACCGGCGGCTCCGCGATCTCCGCCAGCCTGTCGATGGCGCTGATTGGCGTCGGACACCTGGTCGGCGTTGCGGTTGGTGCGGCCATGGTGATCGGAATGCTGATCACCTGGGCCGTTATCGTCCCCCATTGGACGCAGGACGCCGGGTTTGTTGCCCAGATTGGCGGCGATCTTGAAACACTGGTCAGCGCAGCATTCAAGCAAAAGGCCCGCATGGTCGGCGCCGGCACCATCGGCGTTGCCGCGATTTGGACGCTTCTCAAGATCATTGGGCCGATCGTCGCGGGCATTCGCGCAGCGCTGATCGCCAATCGGGAGCGCAAGGCCGGCCGAGGAGCGGACCTCCCGCTGACCGAGCGCGATATCCCGATCGGCATCGTGACGGGCACGATTCTGCTCTCGATGATTCCGATCGGCCTCTTGCTTTATGCGTTCGGCGATACGGCGCCGATCGCGGCCGCGCCGGGCCTGACCATCGCGCTCAGCATCATCTACACGTTGGTCGCCGGCGTCGTGATCGCAGCCGTCTGCGGCTACATGGCCGGCCTGATTGGCGCATCGAACAGTCCGATCTCGGGCGTCGGTATCCTGTCCGTGCTGGGCATCGCGCTGATCCTCGCCGCATTATTCCCGGGCGTGAGCGGCGACGAGACGAAGGCGCTGGTCGCTTTCGCGCTGTTTGTTACAGCGATCATTTTCGGCGTTGCGACAATCTCCAACAACAACCTCCAGGATCTGAAGACCGGACAACTGGTCGAAGCGACGCCGTGGCGGCAACAGGTTGCGCTGGTTCTCGGCGTGGTGTTCGGCGCGATCGTCATTCCGCCGATCCTCGATCTCATGAATACTGCCTTCACTTTCCAGGGCGCTCCCGGCGCCAAGGATACGGCACTGGCCGCTCCGCAGGCGGCGATTATCTCAACGATCGCGCAGGGCGTGCTTGGCGGCGATCTGGATTGGGGCTTGATCCGCCACGGAGCGATCATCGGCGCGGTCGCCGTGATCGTCGACGAGCTGCTCAAGCGATCGTCGGGCAAGCGCCTGCACCTGCCGCCGCTGGCGATTGGAATGGGTATCTATTTGCCGCTGGAGGCCGACCTGCTGATCCCGTTCGGCGCAGTCCTTGGCTGGTTCTACAATCGGTGGGCGCTGCAGTCGAAGAGCCCGGCCTTTGCCGAACGCATGGGTGTCCTGATGGCAACCGGCCTGATCGTCGGCGAAAGCCTGATGGGCGTCGTCTACGCGTTCGCCGTCGCCGGGGCCGAAAAGGCTGGCTCCGCCGACAGCGCTGGTGTCTTCGCGCTGGTCGAGCCCTATTCGGCAGTGATGCTGGTCAGCGTCGTGGTGTTCTCGGCTGCGATCGGAGCCCTCTATTATTGGACCAAGGGCCGCGCGACGGATGCGCCGGCTCCGGGTGACGCGGCATTCCCGCCGACCGAGGCTGCTCCGCGCTAGCGGCCAAGCACTTCGCGACGAAGGGCGGCCGGCGATAACGGTGCCGCGCCGCCTTCGGCCTCGCGGATCAATTGGACGATCTTTCGGTTGACGGGTGCCTGGGAGCCGAGCCGGTCGGCAAGCGCAACCAGCTCGCCGTTGATGTAGTCGACCTCGGTCTTGCGGCCCGCGGCCAGGTCGTCGGCCATGGACGACCGCGCCCTGGCATCGATCTTCCACGCCTTGAGGAAAACGTTGCGGAAAAGCCAGTCGGGCGAACCTATAACCGCCGGAAGCAACGCTGGCCCGACGGCTCCGACCTTGGCCGGTTCGATCCCAGCGTGCCCAAGCAGGTCAAGTCCCTCGCGCTGGCAGGCCGCGACGACACGGCGGTAATCGCGCTCGCGCAACTCCTCGAGCAAGGTCGCACCCGACAGGGCGTTCACTGCATTGTTGAGGTTGATTAACAACTTCCCCCAGGCAATGCCGAGCATGTCGTTGGATAGTTTCAAGGCGGCAGGCGATGATCCAATCGACAATGACAGCTTGCGGATTTCGGGGCGGTCTTCCGCATAAAGATCACCGGCGACGCCTTTGTGGAAATGGCCGTCGCCGAGATAGGCGACATTGTACGGGACCATGCCGCGAACGACGGTAAACCTGTCACCGAGGCGCCGCTCCAGCACATCAATGTTGCTGATGCCATTCTGCAGGCTGATGACGGTCGCGCCGGGGTGACCTTGCTCAGCGATTTCGTCGGCTGCTTCTGCGGTGGCGCCGCTTTTGACGCACAATGCGATTATGTCGACATCCGCCAGCGCTTGGCCATTGGTTCGATAGTCGACCCGGCCGGTTGGCAGCGTCACTTTCCATCCGCTGTAATCGCTCAGCGTCAGGCCATGTTCGGCGATCTCGTTTGCGAAGCTCGTGCGGCCGATAAAGGAGACATCCAGTCCCGCCGCTTGCCAGCAGCCGCCGACGAAGCAGCCGATGGACCCGGCGCCTAGGATCGCGATTCGCAGCTTAGCCTCGACCTCTGTAGGCGGACACACCCTGGTCCGGCAGCCACAGGCCCTCGGGCGGCGGGCCTGACTGCCAGAACACATCAATCGGCATGCCGCCGCGCGGGTACCAATAGCCGCCGATCCTCAGCCATTGCGGCTTCATCTCCTCGGTGAGGCGCTGGCCGATGCCGACCGTCACATCCTCATGGAAGCCGCAGTGATTGCGGAACGAGCTCAGGAACAGCTTCAGGCTCTTCGATTCCACAATGGTCTCGCCAGGGGCATAATCGATCACCAGATGCGCAAAATCGGGCTGGCCGGTGACCGGGCAGAGTGAGGTGAACTCGGGCGCGGCGAAACGCACCAGGTAGAGCGAGCCCTTCCGCGGGTTGGGGACGTAATCGAGCTCAGCCTCCTCCGGCGACGCTGGGAGAGCGCTTGCCTGGCCGAGATGCTTGGGCGTCATGGACATGGCGCGCCTCTTAAGCGCTCAGCGCACATTCGGGCAACGCCCAGTCGATCGGCGCTAGCCCGCGACTTTCGAGGAAGGCATTGGCCTTCGAGAAATGCTTGCACCCGAGAAATCCGCTATGTGCCGAAAGCGGTGAAGGGTGCGGGGCCTTCAGCACCAGGTGGCGGGAAGTATCGACAAAGCTCGCCTTCTTCTGGGCGTAGCTTCCCCACAGCATGAACACGACCGGCTGCTCCCTGGCATTGACCAGCCGGATCACGGCATCCGTGAACCGCTCCCAACCGCGGTCGCGGTGAGAGGCGGCGAGGCCCATTTCGACGGTGAGCACGCTATTCAGGAGCAGCACGCCCTGCTTCGCCCAATGCTCGAGAAAGCCATGCTCCGGCCGGCGGATGCCGAGATCGCTCTCCAATTCCTTGTAGATGTTGACCAGGCTCGGCGGCGGGCGGACCCCGTCAGGAACCGAGAAGCAGAGCCCATGCGCTTGGCCAGGCCCGTGATAGGGGTCCTGGCCGAGAATCACGACCTTCACCTTATCGAGCGGCGTAAGGTCGAGCGCCAGGAACCAATTGGAGCCCGCCGGGAAGATGCGCTTCCCGGCTTCCCGCTCGGCCAGCAGGAAGCGCTTCAGCTCGCTCATGTAAGGCTGGTCGAATTCGGACTGCAGCGGCTCCAGCCAGCTGGGATCAAGCTTGATACTCATCGCCCTTGTCATTGCGGTCAGTGAAGCCAAGTTACAATCCGGCAGTTGCGGAGGTTAGAATGGACAGCTTGGTAACGACCGATTGGCTGGCGCGAAACCTGGACGAACCAGACATCGCCATTGTCGACTGCAGCGCCTTCCTTCCGACCGATGGCCGCGACCCAGTCGCGGAATTCCCCGAGGCTCACATTCCTGGCGCCCGCTTTCTCGACATCAACCAGGTCGCCGACCGATCCAATCCTGCCCCGCACATGCTCCCCTCGGCGGTGGATTTCGGCCAGGCGATGACCAGGATTGGCGTGGGGCGCGAAGATCGGATCATCGTCTACGACAATTCACCGCTGCGCACGGCGGCAAGGGGCTGGTTCATGTTCCGCCATTTCGGCGCGGAGCGGGTCGCGATCCTCGACGGCGGCTTTCAGAAATGGCGGTCGGAGGGGCGCCCGATCGAAAGGGGCGAGGCCAAGCCACGCAACGCTGAGTTCAATGCCCGTGAGATTGTCGGTGAAGTGGTTTCAAAGAATGAGATTCTGTCTGGTATCGGGATACCGATACTCGATGCCAGGGGGAAAGCGCGGTTCGAGGGCGGCGAGCCCGATCCGCGGCCAAATGTCGGCGCCGGGCATATCCCAGGGTCGAAGAACCTGCCATTCGCATCACTTTATCGTGAGGACGGCACGCTAAAGTCGGAGTCCGAGCTGCGTGAAGCGTTCGAGGTACTGGGAATCGAACCTTCCGAGCCGTTCATCGCCAGCTGCGGATCGGGCGTCACCGCCAATTCGATCATCTTCGCCGCCCAGCGCCTCGGAGGGCGGCGCGGCAAGCTATACGACGGTAGCTGGAGCGAATGGGGCGCCGACCCCCAAACCCCGAAAGAAAAACGGCCGGCTTAGAGCGAGAAGAGCTGGTCGATGGCGCCGATGCCTTCGCCGAGTTCAAGCTTAAGCCGCTCGATTGCGGCCGGATGCGGCTCCTGGCCGGCCTCCTGCTGGGCGGCGATCATTTCGAGACCGGCAGCGGCGGCGGCAGCGATCTTGGCTGAGCGGGCGTCGTACACGCGCTGCTTTGCAGGAGAGGCGTTGGGCCATCCCGCCGCAAGCTTGGCTTCGGCCATGCTGTCGGACACCTCACCACCGGCGAATTGCTCGACGCAGGCCAGTGCCTGGCGGATCGACGCCAGACGCGCCACGGCTTCGGCGTAAGGGCCAAGAACCTCAGCGGCCTGCACCTCCTGCGCCGTCTCGGGCGATTCGGGGATGAAGTGAATCATCCACCCCATTTGCCACAGGACGGTGAATGATCAGTAAATCCGCCCGCCGGAACGGGTTCGAAACGGAATTGGTTTACGCTGCGGTCGCAGTTTCGATGTCGCGCAGAATCCAGCCGCGCTGCGGGATCGTCTCGATAAACTCTGCTCCGCCAGAGGCCGAACGCAGTTTCTTGCGCAGCTTGGAGATGAACACGTCGATGATCTTGGGCTGCGGCTGATCGTCGGCCCGGCGGTAGAGATGCTTCAGCAGCATCTGGCGCGTGACAACGTTGTTGCGGGCGAATGCCAGCAGTTCGAGCACGCGATATTCCATCTCGGTGATACCGATCGGATGACCGTCGATGCGAATCAGCCGCTGAACCGGATCGACCGCCAGGCGGCCACCGCAAAGCGTCTCGGGAAGTTCCGTGCCGCTGGCTTTCAGGCTGGCGAGCAGCCGCGACGCGGCCTCCTCATTCTCCTCGGCCGAAAGCGTGACCGGAGATCCGATCAGCAGTTGCTGGATTTCGGCCAGCGAGTGGTGAGCTTCCTCGACCAGCCGTGTGCCTTCCTCAAACCGGCGGCGTGAGCGATCGAGCATCGCTTCGATTTCGACCAGCCGAGCCGAAAGATTGTCCGAGCTCATAGTCCCCCTTCCGTGTCGGCTTACTGGCCCGGCGTCTGCGCCGAGGCCTCTTGGCTGTCTGCTTGCGGCGCAGCCAAAATCGTCTGTGTCGACTGGCCCTTGTCGACCACCCGCGTGTTGGGATCGCCCACCGACGAGCGAATGCCGAGCGAGGCGCGGTCACGGCCGGCGCGCTCCAGGACCGACATTTCGGTCGAGCTGCGCGGAGCCGGGCCGCCGAACAGCGCCTGGATCGCCTGGCCCTGGGCGTCCTGAGCGGTCATGCTGACCGTGCCGGCAACCGGCGGGGTCAACGAATAGTCGGGCGGGATCACCAGCGGCGCATTGCGGGCGACCGCGAACTCGTCGAGCGACTTCTGCTTGCCGCCGCCAAAAACGCTGCATCCGGCGAGCAGGATCGCCGGAGCGATGAGGATTAAGACCTTACGCATGTTCATTCGTTCCTTCAGGCGCCTGATTCCGCAACAGGAAGGCGCGGAGCAGCAAGATTACGACACCGATGCTAATCGCCGCGTCGCCGACATTAAAGACATAAAAGGGCCGCCAGCCACCAAAATGCAAGTCGAGGAAGTCAACGACATAGCCGAACTGCACTCGATCGACGATATTCCCCAGCGCGCCGCCGAGGATCATCGCCAGTGCCAGCTGGTCGCCGCGCTGTTCCTCTTTGCGAATCCACCAGGCGACGCCGACGGCAATGGCGGCGGTGATTCCGACCAGGATCCACCGCTGGGTGTCGCTGGTTGCCTGGGCGAGGCCGAGGCTGATGCCGTAATTATGGACTCGGGTGAGGTCGAAGATAGGGATGAGCTTCAGCTGCTGGCCCTCAAGCACCAATCCGAGCGGACCGGTGACCAGCCATTTGCTGAGCTGGTCGGCGGCGAAGATGGCGAGGGCGACAAGGTAGGCGGCCGTGCGATTACCCATTTACCACCTCATTGCACCGGTCGCACAGGTCGCCGTCGGACTTGACCTCGGGCAACAGCCGCCAGCAGCGGCCGCACTTGTGATAGTTGGACTTGGTCACGGCCAAGGCATCGCCGGGACTGACTGACGAGACGATGAACAATTCGGCGAGCAGGGCGGGATCGGCGTCGCTCGGCGCCGAGACCATGGCTTCAAGGCTGGAGCCGATGACCTTGTCGCGGCGCAGCGGCTCGATCGCTTCGGTCACCGCCTCGCGCAGCTGGCGGAGCTCGGCCCATTTTGCGACCAGCCCCGTATCTTCGCGCCACTGGCTGTCGATCAGCGGCCATTCGAGCAGGTGGACGCTGCCTTCGTCCGCATAGCGGGTACCCCACACCTCCTCGCTGGTGAACACCAGCACCGGCGCCGCCCAGCGGACCAGGGCGTGGAACAGCGTGTCGAGCACGGTACGATAGGCGCGCCGCTTCGGATCGTCGCTGGCGTCGCAGTAGAGGCTGTCCTTGCGGATATCGAAGAAAAAGGCCGAGAGGTCTTCGTTGCAGAAGTCGGTCAGCGCTCGGGTATAGGTGTTGAAGTCGTAGTCATTGACCGCCTGGCGGAGGCGTACGTCAAGCTCGGCGGTCAGCGCCAGCATGTAGCGCTCCAGCTCGGGCATTTCCGCCACGGGCAGCCGCTCGCTTTCGTCGAATCCGTCGAGCGCGCCGAGAAGGTAGCGGAAGCTGTTGCGGAGCTTGCGATACTGGTCGCCGACGCCCTTCAAAATCTCGTCGCCGATGCGGTGGTCCTCGGTGAAATCGACCGACAGTGCCCACAGCCGGATGATGTCGGCGCCGTTGGTCTCCATCACCTTGATCGGGTCGATGGTGTTGCCGAGGCTCTTGGACATTTTCATGCCCTTGGGATCCATGGTGAAGCCATGGGTCAGTACCTGGTCGTAAGGCGCGCGGCCGCGGGTGGCGCAGCTCTGCAGCAGCGACGACTGGAACCAGCCCCGGTGCTGGTCGCTGCCTTCGAGATAAAGATCGGCCGGCCAGCGCTGCTCGGGCCAATGGCCGCTTTCCAGCGTGAAAACATGGGTGCAGCCGCTGTCGAACCAGACATCGAGGATGTCGGCCTGCATCTCATAGTCGGCGGCGTTATAGGCGTTGCCGAGATATTCCTGGGCGCGGGCTTCTTCCCAGGCGTCGACGCCTTCGGCCTTGATCGCGGCGACGATCCGCTCATTGACCTCATGGTCGACCAGGAGCTTGCCGCTCTTCTTCTCGACGAACACGGCGATGGGGACGCCCCAGGCGCGCTGGCGGGAGAGCACCCAGTCCGGGCGGCCCTCGACCATCGATCCGATGCGGTTGCGGCCCTTTTCGGGGACGAAGCGGGTCTCGGCGATGGCGGTCATGGCAAGCTGGCGCAGCGTCGCATTCTCGTCGTCGGACAGATGCGCGCCATTGATCAGCGCCCCGCCTTCATTTTCCCACCTTTTCTCGGCCCGCGTCTTGGCGTGCTGGTGGCCCAATGGCTTGTCCATCGCGATGAACCATTGCGGGGTGCAGCGGTAGATGACCTTGGCCTTGGACCGCCAGCTGTGCGGATAGCTGTGCTGGTAGTCGGCCGACGCGGCGAGCAGCGCGCCGGCCTCGCGCAGGTCCGAATTGATCGGGCCGTCGGGCGCGTTGAACTTGGGGTTGATGACCGACATGCGGCGTTCGTCGTTGCCGCCGAGCCAGGGCCAGTCGTCGCGGTAGCGGCCGTCGGCCTCGACCGCGAACTGCGGCTCGATGCCGTGCGCGCGGCACAGCTCGAAATCATCCTCGCCATGGTCGGGCGCCATATGGACCAGGCCGGTGCCGCTGTCGGTGGTGACGAAGTCGCCGGGCAGGAAGGGGCGGGGCCGCTGATAGAACTCGCCCAGCTTGTGCATCGGGTGGCCTGCGACGGTGCCAGCGAGATCGGAGCCCTTAACTAGCTTGCGATTCTCGGTCGAAGCCAGTTTCCAGCCTTCCCAATCTCGGGAAACGTATTCCGGGTTGGCCGCTGCAAGACGTTCGAGGAACGGTCCAACAAGGTTTTCAGCGACAAGCCAATGTGCGTCGTCAATCGCCAGAAGCTGATACTCGACATCTGGCCCATATGCGATCGCCTGGTTGACGGGGATGGTCCAGGGTGTGGTCGTCCACACCACCGCATAGGCGCCGACCAGTTCGGGGATCGGGCTTTCGACGATCTCGAACGCCACGTCGATCTGGGTCGAGACGATGTCCTCATATTCGATCTCGGCCTCGGCCAGCGCGGTCTTTTCGACCGGGGACCACATCACCGGCTTGGCGCCGCGATAGAGCTGGCCGCTCTCGGCGAACTTGTAGAGCTCGGCGACGATTGTCCCCTCCGCCTCGAAGTTCATGGTGAGGTAGGGCTTGTCCCAATTGCCGCCGATGCCGAGCCGCTTCAGCTGCTCGCGCTGCCGGTCGACCCAATGCTGGGCATAGGCGCGGCACTCGGCGCGGAACTCCTTGACCGGCACCTCGTCCTTGTTGAGCTTCTTCTTGCGATACTGCTCCTCGACCTTCCACTCGATCGGCAGGCCGTGGCAGTCCCAGCCGGGCACATAGGGCGCGTCCTTGCCGAGCAGAGTCTGGGTGCGGACGACCATGTCCTTGAGGATATGGTTGAGCGCATGGCCGATGTGCATGTCGCCATTGGCGTAGGGCGGGCCGTCGTGGAGGATGAACTTCTCGCGCCCGGCGCGGCTGTTGCGCACCTGCGCATAGATGTCGCCCTCCTGCCATTTGGCCTGGATGAGCGGCTCCTTCTGCGGCAGGCCGGCCTTCATCGGAAAGTCGGTCTTGGGCAGGAAGACAGTAGAGCGGTAGTCGGTCTTATCGGGTGCGTCGGACATTTGCGGCGGGCCTTAGGCGAGGGTCGCGCCAGCGGCAAGCAGCCGCTTTGCCTCCTCCGCGTCACGGCCGATCTGGGCAATGAGTTCGTCGTGGGTCTCGAACTTCACCTCGGGACGAAGATAATGATGAAGGGCGACCTCGATGTTCTGACCGTAGAGGTCGCCATCGAAGTCGAACAGATGGGCCTCGAGCAGTTCTTCCGGCTCGAACATCGGGCGGTGCCCAAGGTTTGCGACGCCGTCATATTCAGCGCCACCAAAACCATTGGCATCCGGCAGCCGCACGCGGACCGCATAGACCCCGTAGGCGGGCCGCAGATAGGGCCCCAGCTTCATGTTCGCGGTCGGCCAGCCGAAGCCGCGGCCGCGCTTGTTGCCGTGAATCACCTCGGCCCGGATCGCGAACGGCCGGGTGAGTTGGTGGATCGCGGCGGCTGGATCCCCGGCCTGCAGCGCCTCGCGGATCCGTCCCGACGAGATGCGCACCCCGTCGAGCAGCACGGCGCCGACCGTTTCGGCGACGATGTCTTGGGCCGCGCCCCGGTCGCGCAGGACATCGACATTGCCGCCGCGCCCCTTGCCGAAGGTGAAGTCCTCGCCCGTGACGATGCCCGCGGCCCCGAGATGATCGGCCAGCAACTTCGATACGAAGTCCTCGGCGGTGGTCGAAGCCAGCTCGGCGCCGAAATTGAACACCAGCATCGCGTCCGCGCCGGCATGGGCGAACAATTCCTCGCGCTGGTCGAGCGTGGTCAGGCGAAAGGGCGGCGTGTCCGGCTTGAAGTGGCGCACCGGGTGAGGGTCGAAGGTGGCGACGATCACTGGGCGCCGTTCGTGCGCCCCGCGCTGCACGGCACGCCCGACCACCGCCTGGTGGCCCAAGTGAAAGCCGTCGAAATTGCCCAGCGCAATGATTGAGCCGCGGAGCGATTCCGGGATTGGCTGGTCGTGGAACAGGCGCGTCATCGGGAGGCCTTTTGCACAGGCTCCGGCATCGGTACCAGCCCGGCGCGCAGGACGCGCAACGCATTGCCGCCCATTACTGAGCGGATCTCGTCCGGAGTGAAGCCATCGTCGATCAAGGCCTGGGTCACCTGGACCAGCTGCGACACGTCGAAGCGAGTGGTGGTCGATCCGTCGAAGTCGCTGCCCAGTGCGACATACTGGATGCCGACCAACTCGCGAACGTAGCGAATGGCCCGGGCGATCGAGCGCGGCGAGAGGTCGCAGACCGCCGCGTCCCAATAGCCGATGCCGATTACGCCGCCGGTCCTGGCGACCCCGCGGATCTCCTCGTCGGTGAGGTTGCGGTTGACCTTGCATGTCGCCTGCACCCCGCCATGGCTGGAGACGACCGGGCGGCGGGCCATGGCCAGCACGTCGGCGACGCATTTGTGGCTGCAATGGGCAATGTCGACGATCATGCCCTTCGCTTCCATCGCCCGCACGATCTGGCGGCCGAAGGAGGTGAGGCCGCCCTTGGCTTCCCCATGCATCGAGCCCGCCAGCTGATTGTCGAAGAAATGGGTCAGGCTCGCCATGCGGTAGCCGGCGGCATAGAGGCGATCGAGGTTGTCCGCCTTGCCCTCGAGGTCGTGCAGCCCCTCGATCGTCAACATCGCGCCGATCGGCTTGTCGCGGGCCCGGGAGCGGGCGGCGATTAGCGCATCGAGATCGGCGGGCGTGCCGACCTGCTTTAGCTCGCCGTTGGAAGCTGCCACCGCCCGGTCGAGCTTGGCCGCCTGCCACAGCGACCGCTGCAGGAGCGAATCCCAGGTCCGCACCGGCTGCGCCTGGGCGATCGACAGGCGGGTGATATCGTCGGCCTCATCGGCGCTGTTGCGATCGTAATTGAGGCCGTGCGGCGACTTGGTTACCGAGGAGAAGAGCTGCAGGGCGACATTCCCCTCCCGGAGCCGCGGCAGGTCGATATGGCCGCGGTTCACGCGGTTCAGCAGGTTCCGCTTCCACAGCAAGGTGTCGGCGTGAAGGTCGACGATCGTCAGCGTCGCATGCAGCGCCTTGGCCTGCTCGCTGACCGGAATCAGCGGCCGGCCGTCGACATGATTCTGCTGCCGCTCGATCCAGCCGGGCAGGAACATCACCGCGGCGGCAATGACTAGAACGACAAAGATGAGGAGAGCCCAGGCCAGCTTGCGCATCGGCCAAGCCGCTTAGCGTTATTCAGTTGCAAGTCCAGACGCTTGACTCTGTCCGGCCCGACTCCTACATGGCCGCCATCCCGTTTCACCGGTAGACCGGCGGCGCACTTGTGCGCGCGCCGTTTTTCCATTGGAGGGGGATCATCGCTTTGAGATGGGGCGGTCGGGTGCCCGCTGCCCTGTGGAGCTAGGAGAATATAGTTCATGGCACGTATTGCGGGCGTCAACCTGCCCACCAACAAGCGCGTGGTTATCGCGCTCCAGTATATCCACGGCATTGGCCAGGCCAAAGCCAAGGAAATCACCGACAAGCTGTCGATTGCGCCGGAACGTCGCGTCCAGGATCTGACCGACCAGGAAGTGCTGCACATTCGCGAGGCGATCGACGCCGATTACACCGTCGAAGGCGACCTTCGTCGCGAGACGGCGATGAACATCAAGCGGTTGATGGACCTCGCCTGCTATCGCGGCCTTCGTCATCGCAAGGGCCTGCCGGTCCGCGGCCAGCGCACGCATACCAATGCGCGCACCCGCAAGGGCAAGGCCAAGCCGATCGCTGGCAAGAAAAAGTAAGCGAGTGACCGCCTGGGAGGCGGTCGCGAGACACTTTTCAAGCTAAAGAAATAGGTAGATTTCCAATGGCACAAGCACCACAGCGCCTCCGCCGCCGCGAGCGCAAAAACATCACTTCTGGCGTCGCGCATGTGAACGCCAGCTTCAACAACACCATGATCACCATCACCGACGCACAGGGCAACGCCATCGCGTGGAGCTCGGCCGGCATGATGGGCTTCAAGGGAAGCCGCAAGTCGACGCCATATGCGGCGCAGGTCGCGGCCGAAGACGCCGGCCGCAAGGCCGCCGAACATGGCGTCCGCACCCTTGAGGTCGAAGTTAAGGGTCCGGGTTCAGGCCGCGAGAGCGCTCTTCGCGCCCTGCAGGCGGTCGGCTTCCAGATCACCTCGATCCGCGACGTCACGCCGATCCCGCACAACGGCGTCCGCCCGTCGAAGCGCCGCCGCGTATAACCTTTGGTCGAGAGTAGTACTTTCGACCAGAAGGAAGAAAAGTTCAAAATCAGGGGTTTAGGTAGGACGCTACCGCCCCGCACTGCCAAGGAAGAAATATGGCCGTCAACGCAAAGAACTGGCAGGAACTCAAGAAGCCGAATGCGCTGGAGCGCAAGCCGGGCACCGACGTTCGCCGCAAGGCGGCGTTCGTCGCCGAGCCGCTCGAGCGTGGCTTCGGCATGACGCTCGGCAACTCACTGCGCCGGGTGCTGCTGTCGTCGCTGCAGGGCGCGGCGGTGACCTCGATCAAGATCGAGGGCGTGCTGCATGAGTTCTCGAGTCTCGCGGGGGTCCGCGAGGACGTTACCGACATCATCCTCAACGTGAAGCAGATCGCGCTGAAGATGGAAGGCGAGGGCCCGAAGCGGCTCCAGCTGTCGGCCACCGGCCCGGGCGAAGTCACCGCGGGGCAGATCGCCACAACCGGCGACATCGAGATCACCAATCCCGATCTCGTCATCTGCCACCTCGACGACGGCGCGACGCTCAACATGGAACTTACGGCCGACGTCGGTAAGGGCTATGTCCCGGCCGCCGGCAACCGCCCGGTCGACGCCGCGATCGGCTTGATCCCGGTCGACGCGCTGTACAGCCCGGTCCGCCAGGTAGCCTACAAGGTCGAGAACACCCGCGTCGGCCAGGAGCTTGACTATGACAAGCTCACGCTGACCATCGAGACCGACGGCACCGTCACGCCGGAGGACGCACTCGGCTATTCGGCGCGCATCCTCCAGGACCAGCTGCAGCTGTTCGTCCACTTCGACGAGAGCCAGATCCGCGCCATCCCGACCGCGGCGATGGCCGGAACCCCTGGTGCTGTCGGCACTCCGGAAGGCACGGCGGCTGACACCAACCAGCTCAACCGCTACCTTCTCAAGAAGGTGGATGAGCTGGAGCTCAGCGTCCGTTCGGCCAACTGCCTCAAGAACGACAACATCATCTACATCGGCGACCTGGTCCAGAAGACCGAGGCCGAGATGCTGCGCACGCCGAACTTCGGCCGCAAGAGCCTCAACGAGATCAAGGAAGTCCTTGCCTCGATGGGCCTGCGCCTCGGCATGGACATCCCTGGCTGGCCGCCGGAAAATATCGAAGAAATGGCCAAGAAGCTCGAACAGGAGCTACTGGGCTAACGTCTTTGGGCCGAAGTGGTACTTCGGCCCAGATTTTAAGGGTTTGGGCGCTGCCCTTTTTCAGCGCCTGGCTGGGAGTACCTTGAACGGCTCCCTGACGAACGAAGGAAAACTATCATGCGTCATCGCGTCGCCGGCCGTAAGCTGCAGCGCACCTCGGCCCACCGCGCGGCCATGTTCCGCAACATGGCGGCCGCGCTCATCAAGCATGAGCAGATCACCACCACCACCGCCAAGGCGAAGGAGCTTCGGCCCTACGTCGAGAAGCTGGTCACGCTGGCCAAGAAGGGCGGCCTTTCCAATCGCCGCCTGGCCCATGCCCGGTTGATGGACGACGCCCAGCTGGTGAAGCTGTTCGACGTCATCGGCCCGCGCTACGCCGACCGTAGCGGCGGCTACACCCGCGTGATCAAGGCCGGCATCCGCTCCTCGGACGCAGCGGCTATCGCAATCATCGAATTCGTCGACCGCGACGTCGACGCCAAGGGTCAGGACTCGGGTCCAGTGATGATCGAGGACGAAGTAGAAGCTTAAGCCTTCCTTCCGAGAGAACAGAACGGGGCTCGCAAGCATGTGCTTGCGGGCCCTTTTTATTGATCAAATATTTGATGAACGAGAGGACGTTTTTAAATTCACATCTGATGCATCTATTAAGGCCTAGCTTCGTTTTATTACCCGAGAAGAAATATTATTCGGGAAATTAGGAGCTATTATTATGACGAACATGTCAAAGATCATGATGGGCGCTAGTGGCCTGGCGGCAATCATTGCAGTTGCCGCGCCCGTCGCGGCCCAGCAGCCTTACCCGTACGGCTATCCGCAGCAGAACGGCGGTGTAGTCGGGGCCATCATCAATTCGGTGACCGGTGGCTACGGCCAGTATCCGATGGGCAACTATGGTTATGCCCAGGTCAATGAGCGCCAGGCCGTAAGCATGTGCGCCGCCGCCGCGGAGCAGCGGATCAGCGGCACCTACCGCGGCCAGCCGGGTTATGGCTATGCCAACGGCTACCCGAATAACGGCTATCAGCAGGGCTACGCCAATGGCTACAACGGCCAGACGGCACGCGTCCTTGGCATCACCAATGTCGAACGCCGCAACAATGGCGCGCTCAAGGTATCGGGTGTCGCCAGTTCGGGCCGCGCCTATGCCTATGGCAACCAGGGCTATAACAATGGCTACAACGGCCAGCGCGGTTACAATGCCAGCCAGTCGGCCGACCTTCGCTTCACCTGCAGGGTCAATAATCGCGGCCAGGTAAGCGACGTCAACATCAGCCGCAACCAGGTCGCCTACCGCGGTTACTAATTTAGACTGAAACTGAAGGGCCGCTCGCAAGGGCGGCCCTTTTTTTGATATTTCGCAATTGTTCGAACAGCGTCGCCTGCCTGGCCAAGTGAATGCGGATTCAAACATGCCCCCGGCAACTCCGCCCGGCGGCTTTTCGACGAACGGCAATTGAAATCATGAGGGCGTCGGCTAGCGTGCCGGCTACATATTTTTAGGTGGGGACTCATTCATGCGCCGGATCCTGTTGCTTGGCTTTCTTTCGACCACAGCTTGTATGACCGCTCCGCCCCCGCCACCGCCGCCCGCGGTGGCTGAAGCCGAACCGGCGCCAGCTCCGGCGCCCGCCTTTGCCTATCCCCAGGCGCGCCGGGTGGATCTGGTCGAGGATCATTTCGGCACCCAGGTGCCCGATCCCTATCGCTGGCTGGAGAATGACGTCCGCACCGACCCGGAAGTTGCGAAATGGGTCGAGGACGAAAACAAGGTCACCAACGCGTTCCTCGATACGCTGCCGCTTCGCGCTGCGCTCAAGCAGCGCATGACCGAGCTCTACGATTATGAGCGGTTCGGCTTGCCGGTGAAGCGCGCCAACCGCTATTTCTACACCCACAACAGCGGCCTGCAGAACCAGTCGGTACTGTTCTACCGGGACGGGGTCAGCGGCGAAGCCCATCAGCTGATCGATCCCAACGGCTGGTCGGCCGACGGCGCGACCGCACTTGCCGAATGGACGCCAAGCGAGGACGGCAAGCTGCTCGCCTACTCCATTCAGGATGGCGGCACCGACTGGCGCAGCGTCAAGGTCATGGATGTCGCCGCTGGCAAGATCCTGGGCGACGAGTTGAAGTGGCTGAAATATTCGGGCGGCGTCAGCTGGGCCAAGGACGGCAGCGGCTTTTACTACTCGCGCTTCCCGGAGCCCGCGAACCACGCCTATCAGGAATCGACCTTCAACAACCGCGTCTATTTCCACAGGCTTGGGACGGCGCAGTCGGCCGACCGGTTGGTCTATGCCACTCCAGACCAGCCGAAATATACGCACTCCGCGGGCGTTACGGACGATGGCCGCTGGCTGGTAATCACGACCAGTGACGCCGGTGACCAGACCGACGTCCATATCCTCGATCTCAAGAAGCCGGGCGCCAAGCCGCGGGCCGTGTTCACCGGCCTCACCAACCAATGGTACATCGTCGGCAACGAGGGCACGCGCTTCTTTTTCCAGACTGACAAGGACGCGCCGCTCAAGAAGGTGGTGGCGGTCGATTTGGCAAAAGCGACGATCGCTCCTGTCACGGTCATTGCCGAGCAGCAGCAGACGCTCGACGGAGTCAATCTGGTCGGCGGCCGGCTGGTGGCCAGCTATCTAGTCGATGCGAAGAGCGAGGCCCGCATCCACGGTCTCGACGGCAAGTTGCTGTCGACGGTGCAGCTGCCTGGCATCGGCACGGTGAGCGGGTTCGGCGGTCGCGACAAGGATAGCGAAACCTTTTTCAGCTTCGCCAGCTACAACCGCCCGGCGACCATCTATCGCTATGACGTAAGGACCGGAGCGGAAAGCGAATGGGCCGCGCCGAAGCTGACTTTCGACCCGGCTTCGATCAGTGTCGAACAGCGCTTCTACACGTCGAAGGACGGCACGCGGATCCCCATGTTCATCGTCCGAAAGAAGGGATCGACCGGGCCAGCGCCGACGCTTCTCTATGGCTATGGCGGGTTCAACATTTCGCTGACGCCGGGCTTTTCCCCACCCAACATCGCCTGGGTTGAGAGGGGCGGGACCTATGTCGTCGCCAATATCCGCGGCGGAGGCGAATATGGCAACGCCTGGCATGACGCCGGACGGCTCGCCAACAAGCAGAATGTGTTCGACGACTTTATCGCCGCCGGCGAATATCTGAAGGCCAACGGGATTGCGGCCCCCAAGGGTCTCGCCGCGATCGGACGATCGAACGGCGGCCTGTTGATCGGCGCGGTAACCAACCAGCGGCCAGACCTGTTCGACGCGGTCAGCCCTGGAGTGGGCGTGATGGACATGCTGCGGTTCGACCAGTTCACCGCTGGACGGTTCTGGGTCGACGATTATGGCGTGCCGGCGAAGGAGGCCGATTTCCGCACCGAACTCGCCTATTCGCCCTACCACAACATCAAGGGCGGCAAGGATTATCCGCCGCTGATCGCGGTGACTGCCGACACCGACGATCGGGTCGTTCCGGGCCACAGCTTCAAATATATGGCGAAACTGCAGAATACCGACGGCACGGGCCCGGCGCCGCACCTCGTCCGGATCGACGTCCGTTCAGGCCATGGCAGCGGTAAGCCCGTCACCAAGATCATCGAGGAATATTCGGACGTCTATGCCTTCCTCGGCCATTTTACCGGCATGGATGGAGGTTCATCCAACTAAGGTCCGGTACAGCCGGGCGGCGATGCAGGTGCGATGAACGGAGCATCGCGGCCGCAACTTGTAACTGCCTCTGTACATTCTTCTTTCGGCGACCCCGCTCATGGGGCCGCCGAAGGAGGAGAACGGGCATGAGCATCTTCGGCAAAATCAAGGATGCGATATTCGGGCACAAGGCGGCGGCGAAGCCCGCGCCCGATGCGACACCGACTCCGATCAGTCAGGTGCCGCACCAGCAGGCCGGTACTGCCACGCAGGTGCAACCGCAGGCCCAAGCGGTCGACGTGGAGCAGGTGCTTGAGACAATTGCCCGCGAGAAGGGTAATCCGGACCTCAACTACAAGACGTCGATCGTCGACCTGCTGAAACTACTCGGCATCGATTCCAGCCTCGACAACCGCAAGGAGCTCGCGACCGAGCTCGGCTACACCGGCGACAAGGACGGCAGCGCCGAGATGAACATCTGGCTGCACAAGGCGGTGATGAAGCAGCTTGCTACGCATGGCGGCAAGGTACCGGCCTCGCTGACCGATTGACCGACACCAGCAATCAGGAAGGGTCGTGGGACATTCGTTTCGCGGCCCTTTCTCTTGTGTGCTTGACAAGGGATCGGGGTTATCAGATATTTCTGTTATGACAGAAATTGCGAAACAGGCCGCGAACGACGCCGAGCGGAAGCCGCTACCGCCGGCAATGACCCGCTTCATCCTTCATTGGGGCGACCTGGGCGGGCAATGGGGCGTCAACCGGTCGGTCGCTCAGATCCATGCGCTGCTCTATCTCAGCGAGCAGCCGCTCAATGCCGAGCAGATCGCCGACACGCTGGGTATTGCCCGGTCGAATGTCTCGACCTCGATCAAGGAGCTGTTGAACTGGCACCTGATCCACCGGGTGCCGATGCTCGGCGACCGGCGAGACCACTTCGCCGCCGAGACTGACATTTGGGAGATGGTCACTCGCATCGCCCGTGGCCGGAAAGCCCGCGAGGTCGACCCGGCCGAGGCGGCGCTGAGGGCAGCGACCGCCGAAGCGGATTCGGACAGAGACGTCTCGCCGGTGGCGCGCGAACGGCTTCATGCGATGCTCGATTTCGTCACCACCATGTCGCACTGGCACGACGAGATGCTGCGGCTGCCAAAATCGACCCTGATGACCTTCATCAAAATGGGTTCGAAGGTCACCCGCTTTCTCGGCCGGGGCAAGTAACAGCCGGGCACGCACTACGGGAGTGAGCGTCAATGGGGGCACTGCCACTTCGAGAAATGGAAGAGCAGGAGAGGGCGCTACGCCCGCTGCTCGACCTCCGGTTTCGAAGGCTGATGGGCCGCGAAGCATGGGACGCCCTGCCGCAGGCGGTTCGGCAGCGGTTCTCCAAGCGGCTGAGCGGGGATGCAGTCGCTTTGTACCGCGGCCGGGTGGTGCGGACCGACTTTTCCGTTTTGGGTTGGCTTCTCGCCCAAATCCTGCGGATCATCGGCGCGCCGTTGCCGGTCAGCCGCGATACCGATGTTCCAGCGGTGGTTAGTGTCAGCGAGGATCATCGGAGCGGCGGGCAGGTGTGGAGCCGGTTATACGGCCGTCGTAACGGCTTCCCGCAAGTAATTCACAGCGCCAAGCGCTTCGCCGGGGCCACCGGTATCGAAGAATATGTCGGCCACGGTGTCGGCATGGCCCTAAAGGTTGAGGCGCTTGCCGATGGGCTGCGTTTCATCAGCGATCATTATTTCCTTACAATTGCCGGCCGACGGCTGCGGCTACCGCGCTGGATCGAACCCGGGCAGACAGTCGTCGAACATCATGACCTGGGCCACGGCTGCTTCCGGTTCAGCCTAATGCTTCACCACCCATGGCTGGGGAGGCTGGTCGAGCAGCACGCGCTGTTCCGCGATGCCTGACGAAATGCCATTGTGCATCCTGTTGCTCGGGGCGAGCGGCGTGTTCGGTTCCCGGCTGGCGGAACGGCTGGCGCCTGAGCCGGGCATTGCTTTGACGCTGGCCGGGCGTCGCCGCGAGTCACTGGTCATGGTGCGCGACCGGATCGGTGGAGGAGCGATACGCATCCTCGACCGGGACTGGATCGAGGCGCGAGACCTGGCGGGTTACGACCTGGTCATCGATGCTGCCGGGCCATTTCAGAACAGCGGGACAAAGCTGGTCGAGGCGGCACTTGAGGCCGGGATCGATTATGTCGACCTGGCCGACGGGCGCGAGTGGGTCGTCGGCTTTGCTGAGCGATTTGACCAGCGAGCACGATTGGCTGGCGTCCGCCTGGTCACCGGCGCAAGCTCAATCCCGGCCCTAAGTCATGCAGTACTCGACGAGCTCACCGCAGGATGGCAGCGGATCGACACGATCCGGATCGGCATCTTCCCCGGTAACCGGGCGCCGCGCGGCCTATCAGTGGTCGAAGCGATACTGTCCTACGCGGGCAAGCCGTTCCGCGTGTTTCGCAATGGAGAATGGCGCGACGACTGGGGATGGGGGCGGCTCCATCGGACGGATGCGGGACCGGCCGGAAAGCGCTGGGCGAGCGCATGCGACACTCCCGAGCAGGATTTGCTGGTCAACCGCTACAAGCCCAGCGCCAGTGCGGAATTCTTCGCCGGGATGGAGCTTTCGATCCTGCATGTTGGCTTATGGCTATTGAGCCTTCCGGTCCGGGGAGGCTGGATCCGGTCGCTGCGGCCCTGGTCGAAGCCGCTGCTAACCGTCGCTCGCTGGCTGCTGCCATTCGGTACTGACAAGGGAGCGATGTTGGTTGAGGCGACCGGGATCGACGGCGAAGGAAAACCGGTCGCTGCGAACTGGCGGCTCAATGCGGACGGTAACCGTGGGCCCTATGTGCCGGTGCTGGCAGCGGTTGCGTTGGCGCGGCGATGGAGGGACGGCGGGACTCTTGAGGCGGGTGCTCGGGCCTGCACAGAGATTATCGAACTTGAAGAATTCGACCAGGATTTTGGAGCGCTGGGAATCGCAACCCAGACTGCTTTCACGGCACCGCAAGGAACTCGCCGGCCCTGATGGCGAGCTCGGTCCGGCTGCTCACCCCCAGCTTTTCGAAGATGGCGTGCAAATAGGCTTTGACCGTGCCTTCGGTCACGCCAAGCCGTTCGGCAATTTCACGGTTGCGCATGCCCTGACGGACGAAGTCGACCAGCTGTCTCTCGCGCGGCGCCAAAGCCCGATGCGTGCTGCGCTTGCCCGCCCTGGCAAGTTGGACGGTTCGCTCGGTGAGTTCCGGGTCGAACCACGTCCGGCCGAGACGAACATTATCGAGACAATCGAGAAGATAGGCCGGATCGGAATTTTTCAGCACCATGCCATGGACCTTGAGCGCCTTGGCTTCGAGTAGCGCATGGTCATCGATTGCCGCGGTCAGCAGGATCACCTTCACCGGATTCCTTTTGGCCCGGATCTGCCGCAACACGTCCATTCCGCCGCCTCCCGGCATCTGCAGATCGAGTAGCAAAATTTCGGGCTCCAGCCGTTCCAGCTCGGTGAGGGCCGAAGCGCCGGTTCCGGCGATGCCCGCAAGCTCATAGCTGGTGTCACGCAGCAACACCTCTAGCGCGGTACGAATCATCGGATGATCGTCAGCAAGCAGAACGCGCGTCATGCCAGGCCCTCGCCTATCGGAAGTGAAATCGACAATTTCGTAACCCCCATGCCCCTTGCCATGTCGAGCACCCCGCCAGCTTGCTGGACCCGTTCGCCAAGCGAGGCCGGCATTTCCGGCCGGCCGCCGCGCACGGGGAAAGCAGAGCCGTCATTGATGACCGTCAGCTTCAGCTCGTTGGGCGCTGCATTGAGCTCAACCTCAATCGACTTGGCCTGGGCGTGACGGACTGCATTGGCCACTGCCTCGCGCATCAGTTGGTGCGTGTCGAGCCGTAGCCGAGTCGGAATCATCATCTCGGCCGGACGCGCGGAAAAGCTGCAATTGACGTCCCATTGCCGGGTCAACCGGTCGGCAAGCAGCTTGAGCTCGGCAGCGAGGTCGTTAAGCGCAACAAGCGGACCGCTGCGTAATGCATTGATAAACGAGCGCAGCTCCCGCTGCTCCTGCATCATCAGCTGCTTCAGCTCTTCGAGTTGCGGTTCGATGTCACGCCCGGCTCCGGTCGTCCGTTTCATCGCCTCCAGCCGGAAGGCGGCACCCGCGATGAACTGAACGACGCTGTCGTGCAGATCGCGGGCGAGCGACAGCCGCGAACGGGCTTCCGCATTGTCTTCGGCTGCCTTCAACAGGGCGTGGCGCTGAATATGAACGGAAACGTCGGCGGCGACCTGGTGGCCGATGTCGATAAGGTCGGTCGAAAGATTGGCTACCTGTTCGAGGAACAGCTCGCCGTCGCCGCGGTCCGAACTGACCGGAACTGCGAGTCCCTCGCCGAGATGGAGCTCGGAAATGGCAGCTTGCGGAATCAGACTGCGCGGCACGATCGGATGAAGATTGCGGTCAGAGTCGCGGCGCAGGCCGCGGTTCCGCGCCAAGTCATAGAGGAACGGGCTCGCGGCCAGGTCATCGCCCATTCCCTTGGCTGTAAGCTTGACCAGGCTGACGTCCCCGTTCCTGATCATAAGCCCGTGCAGATCCTCGCGGCCGGGTTCGCGCCATACGAATGCTCCGCTCTTTGCCCCCACTCCGGACATTGCAGCCCTCAGCCCATTTTCTAGCGGGGATTCCTCCAGCTCGGGACGCGACAGCAATTCCTCGTCCGGAAGGTAATATGTGGTGCGCCACTGGTTGGCTCCGAACCAGATCAGGATCAGGGAGATGATCACCAGATGGCCGGCGCGGACGATAAACCGCTGCAATTCAAATGGCTGGTCCGAAGTCGCGACAAGCATGCCGACGATCAAATAAAGCAACGCCAGCAGGATCGCGGTCGCGGCGGTCAGGTTCCAGCCCCAGCGGATGGCAGCAGATAGCAGCAGGAAGATGAAAAAAGTGAAGAAGGGGCTGGTGAAGCCCTCCGTCAACAGGACCAGCGCAGCGAACAGCACAATGTCGATGGCGTGCGCCGGGCCCGCCAGTTTGGCATCGAGCCACCAATCACGCCAGGTCGCCGCCACGATCGTGGCGGCAAAGACCACATAACCGCCGAGCAGGGCATAGGCGAGCCGGGGGTAATGCGTCGGTTGGCTGACGTCGATCAGGATGGCGGCAAAAAACAGCGTCGCCAACATCAGGCGCCCGAGGGCTATGACCCGCCCGGATGGATGCCGAAATCCCTTCCCCACGGGATGGTCATATCGCATCCGCACCGTCCGGCACAGCGGCATTGGCGTACCGTGCCGTCGCGAGACTTTTTGGGCACATTATCCTTCGATAACTTCAGGGCCCAGGGCGGGGCTGTTATCTCAAGCCTGTCCGAACCCCGGGGAGCATGAGCCGCCGCTTATGCTCCCCTTTCTTTTTCCGACTTGGGTGCTCACGGGTCCTGGAAAGCTTTCGCAAAGCAAAACGGCGCATTCAGGATGAATGCAGCCCCCGGCGCTTAAAAACGTTCCTAGTCCCGGGGACTCCGGGTGGTGTGTTGCGTTTGACTAAAGGAGAATGCCGATGTCGGCGAAGATGTACTTACTGGCCGGGGCAGCCGGTCTAGCGGCGCTGGTGGGTGTGACAAGCCCGGCAGCGGCCCAATATCCGGGCTACGGATATGGCTATGGCAACACCAACACGGTTGGCGGCGTTGTCGGACAGATTCTCGGCTACGGCCGTTATCCTTACGGCAATTATGGCTACAACCAATATGGCAACCAGAGCACGGCCATCGACCAGTGCGCCCGGGCGGTCGAAGCCCGCCTGAACGGCGGCAACGGCTATTATGGCTATGGCAATGTGCCTTATGGCGGCCGTTACGGTGGCTACAACGGCTACAACCAGGCCAATGGCTACAACCAGGGCTATGGCTACAACCAGGGCTATGGCTACAACAATGGCTATGGCGCCGGCGGCCGGGTCCAGGGCATTACGCGGGTCGACCGCAAGTCCTATGGCCTCAAGGTGTTTGGCGTAGCCAGCTCGGGCTATCGTGGATATCAAGGCTATGGCCAGCGCGGCTACGGCAGCTATGGCTATGCCAACGGCACGGACCTGAGCTTCAACTGCTCGGTCAATTACGACGGCCGGATCCGCGATATCGATATCAATCGCCGCACCGCCAACTGGCGCGGCTATTAAACAATTCCCTTCCGGGGGAATGGGGTGCGCGGGAATCTTCGGATTCCCGCGCATTTTCTTTGGTCGTTGCGGAGGCGTCATGTCTCCTCGATGAACCGGCGGTCGACCAGCCGTGGGTGTAGGGCGATGAATGGCTGACCATCGCGGAAGCCCGGAGCGTTCTTATGCTGAAGGGTTTTCACCCAACGAAAAGGAGATTGTCGCCATGACCCTGGCAAAAATCCTGATTGGTGGCGTGGGCTTTGCGGCGCTGGCAAGCGCGGCTCCCTCGGCTGCCCAATATAACCCGTACGGCAATGCCTACGGCTATTATGGCATGAACACGCAGGCGGCGGTGAATAACTGCTCTGCGGCGGTCCAGAACAGGCTCGCCTATCGGACCAGCAACTACGGCTATTATGGCGGTTACAGTTCAGGCCGCGTGCTTAGTGTCACCAGCGTCGACCCGAACCGCTATAGCGTCCGCGTGCGTGGCGTCGCCACCAGCGGCAGGATGGCCTCTAACGGCCTGAACCTGTTCGGACTGCTCGGCTCCAACTATCGAGCCGACCTGTCGTTCGCCTGCACGGTCGATTATCGCGGGCGGGTCCGCGATGTCGACATCAACCGTCGATAATTGAACTGAATGAAGATGAGTGTGGGCGGGAGTCGAAAGGCTCCCGCCTTTTTTATACCGATCGCAGGCGCGGCTTGCTGCGCGCCGTCGGTCCCTCGGTCAGCAGCGCAGCGACCGCATGGGCGAGGTCGGCCTCGCGAAACGGCTTGGACAGGCGTGGCAAGCCGGCTGCTTCACCCTTGGCCAGATTGGCATAGCCGGTCAGCAGCAGCACCGGCAGCCCGGGGCGCAGGGTTTGCGCGTCCTCGACCAGTTCGCTGCCGCGCATCCCGGGCATGAGATAGTCGGTGATCAGCAGGTCGATTTCTTCGCCGGCGGAAAGCCGGTGGAGCGCCGCCGAGCCGCTCGCCGCTTCGATTACCGAATGACCCATTTCGCGGAGCATCTCGGCGGTCGCCATGCGAACCAGGTCCTCATCGTCGACGATCAGGATTGACGCGCGGCGCGGCTGTTTCGGCAGCTGATTATCGGCCTCGTCCCGAGCCTCTACCCTGCCGGCCGCGGCAGGCAGCCAGAGCTCGGCGGTAGTGCCCTTGCCGACCTTGCTGTGAATCTTGAGGGCGCCGCCGGATTGCGCGGCAAGGCCATGGACCATCGACAGCCCGAGGCCGGTGCCTTCACCCTGGCCCTTGGTGGTAAAAAAGGGCTCGATCGCGCGATTGAGCGTAACCTTGTCCATGCCGACGCCTGTATCGGTAACGGCGAGCCGGATGTAGCGGCCCGGCTCCAGCGTCTCGCCCTCCGACGGCCTGACTTCGACCTGGTCCAGCGCGAGGCGAAGCTGGCCGCCACCGGCCATGGCGTCGCGCGCGTTCACCGCGAGATTCAAGACCGCCAGTTCAAGCTGGCCCGGGTCGACCCGGGCGGCGGGAACATTGACGGCGGTTTCAACGCGGACGGCGATATGCGGACCGATGGTCCGCTGCATCAGGTCATGCATGCCCTCGACCAGCGCCTTGACGTCGACAGTGCGCGCCTCGAGATGCTGCCTGCGGGCAAAGGAAAGCAGCCGTTGTACCAAGGTCGCTGCCCGCTCGGCCGCCTGCATCGCGCCGGAAATCAGGCGGCTGGACCGCTCATCGGACTCATGCTGCCGCCGCAACATGTCGAGTGCGCCGACAATCGGCGTCAGCAAATTGTTGAAGTCGTGCGCGACGCCGCCGGTCAGCTGACCAAGCGTTTCCAGCTTGGCCATTTCGTGCATTCGGGAGGTCGCCTCGGTCAGACGCTGCTGGTCGAGCACGCGCTCGGTGACATCGTAGGAGAATTGATAAGCGCCGACCTGGTTGCCGGATGGCCCGAACAGCGGATTAAACTTCATTTCATAATAGAGGCGGCCGCGTTTCGGATCCTCGACTTCGGAAATGTGGGTGAAGGACTCGCCGTCGATGGCCCGCTGCCAGATGGCGCGTGCGTTTTCGAGCAGGTCCGGGCGGTCGGTCAGCATATCGAGCTTGCTATCGCCAATCTTTGGGCGCTTCCCGATCAGCCGCTCGATTTCGTCCGCGGCAGCTTTGTTGATCGCCAGGAGCCTGAAATTCCTATCGACCACCTGGACGATGGCGTCGGTGCCTTCGACCAGGTCGGCCAGCAGCTTGCGCTCCGCCAGCGCTTCCGAGATGCGCTGCTCAAGCGTCACGTTGAGCTGCTGCAGGGCAATTTCGGCCTGCCGGCGGGCGGTCACGTCCTGAAACAGCACGGCAACCTGCCGCCGTTCCTTCGGTTCCAGGCGGAAGGCCGCCAATTCGAGATGACGGCCGGTCGCCACCAGTTCCTGTTCGAAGCGGATCGGTTCGCCTGTTAACAGGACCGGCCGATAGCGCTCGATCCAGTCGTCGGCCTCGTCGGGAACCATCTCGCGCAATTTCTGGCCGACGACATTGGAAATGCCGGCGTGGCGAGCGTAGGCGTCGTTCGCCTCCACATGGATATAATCGCTGAGCTTCCCGTGCGGCCCATCGAGAAACTCGATGATGCAGAAGCCCTCGTCCATGGTGCTGAACAGGTCGCGGTACTTGGCCTCGCTTTCGCGCAGCCGCTGTTCGCTGAGTTCGAGCTCGGCGACATATTGCTCGGCCTCGTGCTGCCTCGCACGGGCACGCAAGGCAGCTCGCGCGGCGGAGACCAGCGTGACCGGATGCAATGGCCGTTCGAGGATCGTGACGTTGCCGAGGCGCCCGGCGATGCTGAGGTTGGCCTCCTGACCCGTACGGCCGCGTGTCAGCAACACGATCGGCAGATCGGACCATGGCGGCTGGCTGGCGATCCATCGTTCAAGGACGATCAGCCCTTCTTCGTTGAGCGCTTCCTCGGCAAGGAAGAGCCCGCCGGCGCGCGGCTCGTCGAGCGCTTCGATCAGCGAGGCGATGCCGGATTCGATGCAGGTCGCGACGCCGGCACCTTTTAGGATGCCATTGATGACGGTAGCGTCTCGACCGGAAGGCGCCAGGATGGCAAGCCGTTGCGGCATTCGCTTAAGCGTCCTCTCGCTGTTCGAGCAGCGCTTCGCTTTTCCCGGAGAATCGGGGGACCCCGGTCAGGATGCCGCTGAACTGGGAGAGCGGCTCCCCAACCCTGATGCCCAGCTTGTCGATGCGATATTCGCGTATCGAAGGTTCGTGGCCGCCGGTGCGCTTCTTCAGCACCGAGATGGCGCGCCGCAGCTGGCCCGCCGCCTCGAAATAGCGCAGCAACAGGACATTGTCCGACAGATAGGTGAGGTCGATCGGCGACTGCATCGCACCGACCAGCCCATGCTGGGCCAGCACGAGAATGGTCAGCACGCCCTGCTGATTGAGATAGGTCAGCAGCTCATGCATCTGGAGGAGCAGGAACTGCTCTTCCGGCATGGCATTCTGGTAACCCGACAGACTGTCGAGAACGACCACGCTAATCCCGTCGGCGACCTGATCGCGAATGATTCCGGCGAGCTCGCCCGGGCAAAGTTCGGCCGGGTCCACCTGCTGGAAGCTGAAGTTTTCGCTCGATCGGTCGAGGTCAATGTGCAGTCCGGCCGCGCGCCTGTAGAAATTGCGGCGCGTCTCATCGAAGCTGATGAACAGTGCCCGTTCGCCCCGCTCCAGCGCCGCGCTGACATATTGCATGGCGAGGGTCGATTTGCCGCAGCCCGCCGGCCCCATGATGAGGGTGCTGGTGCCACGGTCGATGCCGCCGTTGAGCAGCCTGTCGAGGTCAGGCAGCCCGCTGCTGGCCGGCGGCTGCTCTTCAAATTCCGGAACATGGTCTGCCGCGGTCAGGCGCGGGAAAATGCGCAACCCGCCTTTGCGAATGACATAATCGTGGAATCCGCCGCGGAAGGCGCGGCCACGCATCTTGAAGACGCGCAGGCGACGGCGCTCGGCGCCATAGGCGATGGTCAATTGCTCCAGGCGAGTGACGCCATGGACCAGGCTGTGGAGGTTGGCGTCGTCCATCTCCTCGGTGAGATCATCGACGAAGATGGTGGTGATGTGCTTGCCGGTGAAATAATGCTTCAGCGCCAGCACCTGGCGGCGATAACGCAGCGGCGAACCGGCCAGCAGCCGGATATCGGACAGGCTGTCGAATACGACGCAATCGGGCTTGATCCGTTCGACGCAGTCCATCACCAACTTGACGGTTTCGCCCAGCTCCAGGTCTGATGAATAGACGACCGATTGCTCGCGCGTGGGATCGAGGCTGAGCTCGGCTGGGACCAGCTCATAGATTTCGATGCCGTCCAGCGACCAGCCGTGGGTGGCGGCCGCCGAGATCAATTCCTCGCGCCCTTCCGAAAGCGTGACGTAGAGCGTGTTTTCGCCGCGCTCCCGAGCCGCCATCAGGAACTGGAGTGCAAGCGTGGTCTTGCCCGAACCCGGCCGGCCCTCGAGGAGGTGGACCCGCGACCGGACATAACCGCCCGCGAGAATTTCATCGAACGCGTCGATACCTGTCGGAATGCCGCTTGCCGGCTGAATGGTTTCCTTCGCTGTCATGGATATCCTGCTTAACCCCATCGTCCCCCTTATTGGGGAAACGCAACGCAAGAAATCCGGAAGGGTTTCCGTTAATTTACTGGAAGAGAAATGTTTGAGGCATTGAGGCCGGCCGCTTAGGGTGCGCGGCCGGCCCCGATGCCTCGGATGAACGTCAGGCGTTGGCGCGCAGCGACTGGGCAAATTCCTCGAGTTGGCCGGCGACCGTGCCCCACCCGTCATGGAAGCCCATCTGCTCGTGCTTCTCGCGATCGGCTTCGTTGGCATGCAGTGCCACGGCCTTGTAGGCGGTCTTGCCATTGCCGGCGTCCGCGAAGGTGACGATGGCGGTCATCGGGAAGCTTTCGCAGCCGGTCGCGGCCATTTCGGCCGGGCGATACTCCGGCCCGAGCGCGCTGGTCCAGGCCAGCTTCTTGCCCTCGATCACTTCGAGCACGCAGCCGGCATTGCCGTGGCCGGTGTCGAAGCCGTCCGGGCCCTGCATGCGGATGCGGAAGATGCCGCCGGGCTGAAGGTCGAGTTCGCATTCGGTGATCTCATAAGGCCGCGGCGCGAACCACTGCTTCAAATGCTCGGGGTTGGTGTAGGCGGCCCACACCAGGTTCAAGGGCGCGTCGATCGTGCGCTCCAGGACCAGGTCAAGCTTGTCAGTCATCGTCATTCTCCTTGTCCTTCAATTCCATCACATATTCTTCGAACCGGTCATGGCGGACTTCCCATTCGCTGCGGCGGTCCACGAGCCACTGCTCGGCCGTCGAAAGCACTCCCGGATTCAGCCGGCAGGTGCGTACCCGGCCCTTTTTCTCGCTTCGGATCAGTCCGCTGCCCTCGAGTGCCTGGAGGTGCTGAAGCACCGCAGGCAGGCTCATGGCGAGCGGCAGGGCCAGTTCGCTGACCGTTGCCGGTCCGCTTGCCAACCGGGCGAGCATTCCACGCCGTGCCGGGTCCGCGAGGGCCTGGAAGGCGCGATCGAGCTTGGACGATTCGTTAAGCACACGCTTAACTATCGAGTCGCGTGGTGCGTGTCAACACAGTTAAGCATACACTTAACTAAATTCGTCATTTCTCTAGAGAAACCCCGATGGCGGCACCGCGACGAGTCGCCAAAGTGCCGTTTGTCCGGCGTAAGGCGGGAGAGGAACTTCAGCGCAAAGGGAGGGTCCAATGCAACTGGGACGTCGACTGGTTGCCGAGACATTCGGCACATTCTGGCTGGTGTTCGGGGGATGCGGCAGCGCCGTGCTGGCCGCTGCCTTTCCGGATGTCGGCATCGGCCTGCTCGGCGTCGCGTTTGCCTTTGGCCTCACCGTGCTGACCATGGCCTATGCGATCGGCCATATTTCCGGCTGCCATCTCAATCCGGCAGTGACCCTCGGCCTGTGCGCCGGAGGGCGGTTCCCGGCGAAGGAAGTGCTGCCTTATGCGGCGGCCCAGGTCGTCGGGGCCATCATCGCCGCCTATTTCCTGCTGATCATCGCCAGCGGATCGCCTACCTTCAGCCTGCCTGACGCGGGCCTGGCCCAGAACGGGTTCGGTGACGGCTCGCCGGGCGGGTACAGCATGATGGCGGGTTTCCTGATCGAGCTGGTGCTGACCGCCGGTTTCCTGGTCGTGATCCTCGGGTCGACCGATGGCCGGGCGCCAGTGGGGTTCGCCCCGATCGCGATCGGCCTGGCACTGACGCTGATCCACCTGATCAGCATTCCGGTCACCAACACCTCCGTCAATCCGGCCCGCAGCACCGGACCGGCCTTGGTGGTCGGCGGCCTGGCGCTGCAGCAACTGTGGCTGTTCTGGGTGGCGCCTTTGCTGGGCGGACTGGTGGGCGGCATGGCCTATCGCGGCCTGTTCGAGGAAAGCGCAGCAAGGCCGGACATCAGCGGCGACCGTTGAGTCCGGTCGGGCTGAGCCAACTGCTGCAGGCGGGCCGGGGCAACTTTACTCCGACGCCGCTCATCTCTATCGGCCCGCCATGCAGCCTACCGATTCAATCCTCATCGTCGACTTCGGCAGCCAGGTGACGCAGCTGATCGCGCGCCGGGTGCGCGAGGCGGGCGTCTATTGCGAGATCGCTCCGTTCAGCCTGGCATTGGCTGCCCATGAGCGGATGAAGCCCAAGGGCATCATCCTGTCGGGCTCTCCTGCCGGCGTTCCGGAAGAGGGCAGCCCTCGCGCGCCGCAGGAGTTGTTCGAGACCGGGTTGCCGATTCTCGGCATTTGCTACGGCCAGCAGGTGATGAGCCACCAGCTCGGCGGAAGGGTCGAGCCCGGCAACCAGGGCGAGTGGGACGGTGAGTTCGGCCGCGCCTTTATCACCATCACCGAGGATTGCGCGCTATTCGACGGACTGTGGGCGGTCGGCGAGCGGCACCAGGTGTGGATGAGCCACGGCGACAAGGTCACCGCCTTCGCTCCGGGTTTCAGGATCGTCGCAACCAGCGACGGCGCGCCGTTCGCGGTGATCGCCGACGAGGAACGGCAATTCTACGGGACGCAATTCCACCCCGAGGTAGCGCACACCCCCGACGGGGCAAAGCTGATCGCCAACTTCGTCCATCGCGTGTGCGGGCTGAAGGGCGACTGGACGATGGCCGCCTATCGCGAGACCAAGGTCGCCGAAATCCGCGAGCAGGTGGGCAAGGGCAAGGTCATCTGTGGACTAAGCGGCGGTGTCGACAGCTCGGTCGCGGCGATCCTGATCCACGAAGCGATCGGCGACCAGCTGACCTGCGTTTTCGTCGATCATGGCCTGCTTCGCTTGAACGAGCGTAGCCAGGTCGAGACGCTGTTCCGTGACCATTACAACATCCCGCTGGTGGTGGTGGACGCCGAGGAGCGGTTCATGGCGGGCCTGGAGGGAGTCACCGATCCGGAGGCCAAGCGCAAATTCATCGGCGCCGAATTCATCGCCGTGTTCGAGGAGGAGGCAAAGAAGCTCGGCGGTGCCGACTTCCTTGCCCAGGGCACGCTTTATCCGGACGTAATCGAGAGCGTCAGCTTCACCGGCGGACCCTCGGTGACGATCAAGAGCCACCACAATGTCGGCGGCCTCCCCGAGCGGATGAACATGAAGCTGGTCGAGCCCTTGCGCGAGCTGTTCAAGGACGAAGTGCGCGACCTCGGCCGTGAGCTCGGTCTCAACGAGCAGTTTGTCGGACGGCATCCGTTTCCCGGGCCAGGCCTCGCCATCCGCATTCCGGGCGAGGTGACCAAGGAGCGCTGCGACATCCTTCGCAGGGCCGACGCGGTCTATCTCGACGAGATCCGCAACGCCGGGCTGTACGATGCGATCTGGCAGGCGTTCGCCGTGCTGCTGCCGGTGCGGACCGTCGGGGTGATGGGCGACTATCGAACCTATGACAGCGTTTGCGCGCTGCGGGCGGTGACCAGTGTCGATGGCATGACCGCCGACATTTACCCGTTCGACGCCGCCTTCCTGTCGCGCTGCGCAACCCGGATCATCAATGAGGTCAAGGGCATCAACCGGGTGGTCTACGACTATACGTCGAAGCCGCCCGGGACGATCGAATGGGAGTGAAGGAAGCCGCCTGTCCGGGGGACAGGCGGACCCTTCATCGCATCACTTGGCAACGTCAGGCAGGAATGCGCCGGTCATACTCGGTCTTGAGGCTGGCCCAATTATCCCAGAAGGGCGGCGGCGCTTCGTTCGCCAGGCGCGCAGCGAGCACGTCGACATGGGCATGCCAGCCCGCGCTGACATTGAGCATGATCGAGCGGTCGGGGATCCGGCGATGGGTCAGGGTGAAGCGCACCATGTCACCGACCGGCTCCAGCTCGAAGGTGACTCCCCCGGTTTCGCCCCAGCTGATCGATAGGCGGTGGGGCGGATCGAGCTCGGTGATCTGTTCAGTCCGGCGATGTTCGTCGCCATGTTCTTCCGGGGCCCGGCCGGGATTGTCCATCAGCTCATTGTTGCGCCAAACAAGTTCGACCGGCGTGCCGACGCGCATCTCCATCGTGCCCGCGGCGAGCCACTGGCGGCGAAGGTCACTCTCTGTGAGATAGGCCCAGACCCGGTCGATCGACCCGGGCAGCAGCCGTTCCAGCGTTAGCGTTGCGTCGTCACTCAGTGTGCCATAGGCGGCGGGAGTCGCGAGCTGAGTCATTTCTTGTCTCCTTGTTTGCGTGATTTGGCTTTGCGCGCGTCTTCGCGCAGCAGCTGTTCGAGGGCATCGAGGCGGCCGGTCCAGAAGCGCTCGTAATGGCGCAGCCATTGGTCGGCGCTGGCCATCGGTCCGGCTTCGAGCCGGCAAACATGGGTCCGGCCGCGCACCTCGCGGCGAACCAGGCCGGCATCTTCCAGTACCTTCACATGTTTGGAAGCACCGGCGAAGCTCATCGCGAACGGTTCGGCCAACTCGCCGATCGATTTCTCACCTCGTGCCAGGCGGGCCAGCATGCCGCGCCGGGTGGCGTCGCCAAGGGCACGGAAAACGATATCGAGGCGGGGCGAATCATGTTCAACCATGTGGTTTAATATGGCAAAGCGATTCACGATTGTCAACTCTTTGGTTGAATATTTTTGTGATTGATTTGAAGTCGCTGCGCCGTGACGGCTTGATTGTTGCAGGTCAGGTTCTATTACGTCCGCGGGGGCCAAGCGGCCGGTTTCGCCGCGTCATTCAGTCAGGATGCGTATTGTCCGACCTTTTGGATTTGTCCGAAGAAGAGCGGTTTCGCCTGCTGGTCAGTGCGATCACCGACTATGCCATCTACATGCTCGACACCGAGGGTCGCGTCGCCACCTGGAATCCGGGCGCGCAGCGGTTCAAGGGCTATACCACGAGCGAAATCATCGGGGAGCACTTCTCGCGCTTCTTCACGCCCGAGGACGTCGCCGCGGGACTGCCGGCCAAGGCGCTCGCGAACGCGCTGAGAGAGGGAAGGTTCGAAGCCGAGGGGTGGCGACTGCGCAAGGACGGGACGCGCTTCTGGGTCAATGCCGTGATCGACCCGATCTTCGCGGATGATGGCAGCCATATCGGCTTCGCCAAGATCACCCGCGACTTCACCGAAAAGAAGTTGGCCGAGGATGAACTGCAGTCGACCCAGGAGGCGCTCATGCAGTCACAGAAGCTGCAGGCGCTTGGCGAACTGACCGGCGGGGTGGCGCATGACTTCAACAATCTAATGACGGTGATCGCCGGGGCGAGCGACTTCCTGCTTAAGCATCCCGATCTTCCCCGCGAAAAGCGGCAGCGCTACCTCGAAGCGATTTCCGAAACGACCGAGCGGGCGACCAGCCTCACCAATCATCTGCTGGCGTTCGGCCGGCGCCAGGCCCTGAAGCCGATGGTGCTCGACCTCAATGTCCGGCTCGATGCCTTCGCCGAGATGATCGGCCGCATGCTCGGGTCGCCAATCAAGGTCCACCTCGATCTGCAGGCCAACCATGCGCTGGTCGAGGTCGACTCGACGCAGTTGGAAACTGCCCTGCTCAACGCCGCGCTCAATGCCCGGGACGCGATGGACGGAAAGGGCGAGTTGACCCTGGGAACTTCCGATTGCGAGCTCGACGAGCAACCGGCCGTCTGCATCACCGTTCGCGACAGCGGCGCGGGAATTCCACAAGATGTGCTGAACCGCGTATTCGAGCCCTTCTTCACCACCAAGGACGTGGGCAAGGGCACCGGGCTCGGCCTGTCCCAAATCCACGGCTTCGCTGCCCAGGCAGGTGGCCGGGCGGAGATCGTGTCATCCGAAGGCGAGGGGACGACCCTGCGCGTCCACCTGCCGCGCACCGGCAAACCGCTGCGCGAAGCCGAGGAACCGGTCGAGGTGGGCAAGCTGCCAGTGGGCCTGAAAGTCCTGCTGGTCGAGGACAATGCCCAGGTGCGCGACTTCGCCGCCGACCTGCTCAAGGACCTCCACTGCGATGTGACCAAGGCGAACGAGGGGAGCGAGGCGCTCGAACTGCTGCGATCCCAGCCGTTCGACCTGGTGTTTTCCGATGTCGTGATGCCGGGAATGGGAGGCGTCGAGCTGGCCCGGAAAATCGAGGCGGAGCGGCCGGGTATGCCGATGCTGCTGGCCACCGGCTACAGCGCCGAGCTGCTCAGCAAGAAAGAGAATAATTTTACCGTGGTGTCCAAACCCTATGATGCCACCATGCTGGGCAGGGCTATCTCGGAAATGCTGCTGAAGGGCCAAGCGATCGAAGCCGATCAGTCGGCTTGATTTGAGCACCTGGGACGCGCAGTCTTCGCCTCGTTGAGGGGCGGAGGGCCATGATGAGCGACGACAACCAGACCGCGGTAACCGACACGAATGTACCCGTCTGGTACTGGGTGGCTGCCGTCGGCGCGCTGCTGTTCGAATGCCTAGGATGTTTCTTTTACATTGCCGAAGTGCGGCTGACACCGGAACAGATTGCCACATTGCCGCTCGACCAGGCGGCGATGCTGAGCGCCAGGCCGGCCTGGTATTATGCCGCGTTCGGGGTGGCAGTCTGGGTCGGGCTGGCGGGCACCCTGGGGTTGCTGTTGCGTAAGGCTTGGTCGGTGCCGCTGCTGCTGTCCTCGTTAGTTGCCGTCGTCGTCCAGTTCAGCGCGATCTTCATCGTACCGGAAATGCGGACAGTCACCTCGGATGCGCTTCTCGGTCCGATCGTGGTCATCGTCATTTGTTACGGGATTTTCATGCTCGCCCGGCTAGCCAAACGGCGCGGCTGGCTCCACTAAACGACTAGAGGCCCGCCTGGCCGCGACGGGGCTGGTTGCGGCACTGCACAATGGCTAAAAGGCCGCCATGTCGACCTTCACCATCGATACTTCGACCAGCCGGGCGACGCCGACGCCGGTGCCCGGCAAACGCATGACCGTCCCCGCGATCCGCGGGCGCAAAAAGGACGGCAAGACCGACCAACCGCTGGTCATGCTGACGGCCTACACCATGCGGATGGCGCAGCTGCTCGACCCGCATTGCGAGATGCTGCTGGTCGGTGACAGCCTGGGCCAGGTAATTTACGGCCTCCCGTCGACGGTACCCGTGACGATGGAGATGATGTGCGCCCATGGCGCGGCGGTAGTGCGCGGGTCATGGCACGCGCTGGTAGCGGTCGACATGCCATTCGGATCTTATGAGGGCTCACCCGAACAGGCGTTTGCCAGCGCATCGCGGATCATGAAGGAAACCGGCTGTGCGGCGGTCAAGCTGGAGGGCGGGGAAGCGATGGCTTCCACAATCGATTTCCTCACCCATCGCGGCATTCCGGTGATCGGCCATGTTGGCCTCACACCGCAGGCGGTCAATGTGCTCGGCGGCTATGGCGCTCGCGGCAAGAACGCCGACGAAGCGAAGAAGATTATTGGTGACGCCCAGGCGGTAGCAGAGGCCGGCGCTTTCTGTATCGTCGTCGAAGGGGTGATGGAGCAGATCGCCGACCAGGTTGCCGACGTGGTCAAGGTTCCGATCATCGGTATCGGCGCCTCGCCGCGGTGCGACGGGCAGGTGCTGGTCACCGAAGACATGCTCGGCCTGTTCGAGCGGACGCCGCGGTTCGTGAAGCGCTATGCCGACATGGCCAGCGAAATCGGCGAGGCGGTCGGCAGATATGCCGACGAGGTGCGTAACCGCACCTTCCCGACCGAGGAGCAGACCTACCGGCCGAAGGAATAAAGATGGCGGAGCCCAGCCAGTCGATTATCGCCACGCGCGGGGCGCAGATGTTCCCTCGTTTGACCGACGAGGAGCTGGCGCGGCTGGCACGGTTCGGAAAGCCCGTCGCCTATCCGGCAAACACGATGATTGCCCGCCCAGGCGAAGTGGGGCCCGGCTTGCTGCTGGTGATGTCGGGCAGCGCGGAGGTGATCCAGCAAGGTCACCCACCGACCCACATCGTCACCCATGAGCGCGGCAATTTCATGGGCGAGCTGGCGCAGCTGTCGGGACGTCCGTCGCTGGTCGAGGTGAGGGCGCTCCAGGACGTCGAGGCGGTCGCCGTCGCCCCGGATCGCCTGCGCGCGATGCTGATCGCGGAGGCCGAACTGGGCGAGCGGATCATGCGGGCGCTGATCCTTCGGCGGGTCGGGCTGATCGAGGCCGGCGCGGGACCGATCATCGTTGGCCATGAAACGGATGCCGACGTACTGCGGCTGGTCAATTTCCTGCGACGCAACGGCCATCCTTACCAGAGCCTCGACCCGGCCGAAGACAGTTGCGGGCAGGTGCTGGTCGAACGGTTCGAGATCGAGCAGGAGGAGCTTCCGATCGTGCTCTGCCCGGGCGGCCAGCTGCTGCGAAATCCGAGCGAGTCGCAGCTTGCGCGCTGTGTCGGCCTGGTCGGGCCGATCGATCCCAACCGGCTTTATGATGTGGTGATCATCGGTGCCGGACCGGCTGGCCTCGCCACGTCGGTCTACGCCGGCTCGGAAGGGCTGTCGGTGCTGGCGATCGATTGCCGTTCGTTCGGTGGCCAGGCGGGGGCCTCGGCGCGGATCGAGAATTATCTCGGCTTCCCGACCGGCATATCCGGCATGGCCTTGATGGGGCGGGCCTATAGCCAGGCGCAGAAATTCGGGGTCGAGCTGGCGATTCCCGACGAGGCGGTGAGGCTCGAGTGCGGCAACGACCCCTGCCATGTGCTGCTGGCGACCGGCGAGCGAATCCAGGCGCGCAGCGTCGTTCTTGCCACCGGCGCTCGTTATCGCCGGCTGCAGGTCGAGCGGCTCGAGCAGTTCGAAGGAAGCTGCGTCCACTATTGGGCCTCGCCGCTGGAGGCCGACTTTTGCGCCGATCAGGAGGTGGCGCTGGTGGGCGGAGGCAATTCCGCGGGCCAGGCGACGGTGTTCCTGGCGGCTCGGTCGAAGCAGGTGACGCTGGTCGCCAGGCGGCCGCTCGGCGAGACCATGTCGAAATATCTGGTCGAGCGGATCGAAAGCCTGCCGAACGTCGAAGTGGTAATTGGCTGCGAGATTGCTTCGCTCGATGGCAAGCCGGGCGAGTTGGAGGCGATTACGGTCCGTGAGCGCTCGTCGGGCAACGAGCTCAAATTTCCGGCGCGCTTTCTCTTTTCCTTCATCGGGGCGGAGCCCAACACCGACTGGCTGCAAACCTCCGGCATCAAGCTCGACAATCGGGGGTTCGTGCTGACCGGGAAGGAAGCGGGCGGTGACCGCTTCCCCCTGGAAACCAGCCGTCGCGGCATCTTCGCCATCGGTGATGTGCGGTCCGCGTCCGTAAAGCGCGTTGCAGCGTCGGTCGGCGATGGCGCTCAGGTCGTGGCGGCCATTCACACCTATCTCGCCGAGCCGCAGGAAGTTGCGGTAGCGACGCGAGCCCCCCAGCCAGTCGCGCAATAAAAGCCTGACTTTCCACCCTTTGCCTTTGCCGTCCGCCGCGCTAGACGGCTCCCGCCAGCTTCTGTTCATTTGGGGTGGGGAAGGAAGCGGCCAGCGACCCCCACGTGCATTTTTGAGGATAAACTTGGCGCTTCCTACCGATCCGGCCGAAGCCTTCGTCCGCGAAGTCGATGAAAATCTCCGCCGCGACCAGATGGCCGACATGGCCAAGTCGTACGGCAAGTGGATCATTGTCGCCGTCATCCTGTTCCTCGCCGCCGTCGGAGGATACCTCTATTGGCAGAGCAGCAGCCAGAAGCAGGCGTCGGCCGATAGCGAGGCGATCGCCGCCGCGCTGGACAAAGTGGCTTCAGGCGACACCAAGAAAGCCGCGGCCGACCTGGTCCCGCTGAGCGACTCCCGCAATGACGTCACTCGGGCTTCGGCATTGCTAGGCCGGGCCGCACTGGCCCTGCGCGCCAACGACCGCAAGACCGCGATCGGTCTCTACAAGCAGGTCGAAGATGATGGCGGCCTGCCTCAGCCCTTTCGCGACCTTGCCTTGGTTCGCCGGACGATGACCGAATTTGATCAGCTGAAGCCTGACGAAATAATCACTCGGCTTGCCCCGCTGGCCGAGGCCGGCAAGCCGTTCTTCGGCAGCGCCGGCGAAATGACCGCGATGGCGATGCTGAACAAGGGCGACCGCAACGGCGCCGGCCAATTGTTCGCCAAGATCGCCGCCGACAAGCAAGTTCCCCAATCGATCCGAGCCCGCGCGGTGCAGCTCGCCGGCTCGCTGGGAGTCGACGCAACGGCTTCGATGCCGGTCGACCTTACCGCCACTCCTGCCCAGTAGGACATGACATCCATGCGTCACGTAACCCGCGTTTCCATCCTCCTCATGACCGCGGCAATGCTCGCCGGTTGCAGCACCGTCGGCGGCATTTTCAAGAAGAAGGAAAAGATCACCGTTCCGGGCGAGCGAGTCGCCGTGTTGGTCAACGAGGCCGAGATCGACATCGATCCTGCGACCGCCGCGCTGCCGATGAGTCTGCCCGCGGCGGAAGCCAACACCGAATGGGCCCAGTCCGGCGGCAACGCCCGCAAAGCGGTCGGCCATGTCGCTCTGGGCAATGCCCTGGGCGTCGCCTGGACCGCGTCGATCGGCGAAGGCAGCGGAAAGGGTGGCCGGCTCGGTGGCGGGCCAGTAGTGGCCGACGGCAAGGTCTTCACCATGGATACGCTGGGCGTCGTCAGGGCGTTTGACGGAGCCAGCGGTGGACAGCTGTGGTCGGCACGCTTCGGCGAGGTCGGCGACAACCGTGCGTCACTCTATGGCGGCGGTGTCGCCTATGATGGCGGGCGGGTCTACGCGACCAACGGCCTTGGTTATGTCGCTGCGCTGGACGCCGGTAGCGGCGCGCCGGTGTGGACCGTTCGTCCCGGCGGGCCGCTGCGCGGCGAACCGTCGATTTCCGATGGCGCAGTCTATGTAATGAGCCAGGATAACCAGATTTATTCGCTCAAGGAATCGGACGGCTCGACCAACTGGTCCAATGCGGCCGCGCTGGAAATCGCCGGTGTGTTCGGCGCCGCTGCTCCCTCGATCAGCCAGGGCACCGTGGTAGCCGGCTTCTCGAGCGGCGAACTCAACGCCTATCGTTACGAGAACGGCCGCCAGGTCTGGCAGGACGCGCTGGCGCGGACATCGATCACCACCAGCGTGGCATCATTGAGCGACATTGATGCGGACGCAGTGATCGACGGCGGAGCAGTTTATGCTGTCGGCCAGGGCGGCCGGATGGTCGCCCTCGATCTCTTTACTGGCCAGCGCATCTGGGAACTCAACTTTGGCGGGATTGCGACGCCATGGGTAGCCGGCGAATGGCTGTTCGCGGTCAATGACAAGGCCCAGCTCGTCGCGGTGAGCCGCGCCAGCGGCAAGATCCGCTGGATCAACCAGCTTCCCCGCTACCAGCATATGAAGAGCAAGGCGGGGCTCATCACTTACGTCGGCCCGGTGCTGGCCGGCGACCGCCTGATTGTCGCGGGATCGAACGGCGCGCTGATCAACGTCAATCCGATAGACGGCAGCTTCCAGAGCCAGGTCGACATCAAGGACGGCGTCAGCTTCCAGCCCGTGGTGGCGAATTCGACGCTCTACATCCTGACCGACAGCGGCAGGCTGATCGCCTACCGCTAGTTGACGCATCGGCGGCGGGCAGGCAGGGGCGGCGCAATGCCCCTTCCCACTGTCGCCATTATCGGCCGCCCCAACGTCGGCAAATCGACGCTGTTCAATCGGCTGGTCGGCAAGCGCGTCGCGCTGGTCGATGATCGCCCAGGCGTGACCCGCGACCGGCGTGAAGGCGAAGGGCGGCTGCTCGACCTCAAATTCCGGGTGATGGACACCGCCGGGTTCGAGGACGAGGACGCGCACTCGCTGCCAGGCCGTATGCGTGCCCAGACCGACGCGGCGGTACGTGAGGCAGATGTCGCCCTGTTCCTGATCGATGCGCGCGAGGGGCTCACTCCGCTCGATGAGGAAATCGCACGCTGGCTGCGTGGCCATGCTACTCCGGTGGTGATCGCCGCCAACAAGGCTGAAGGCAGCGCCGGAGAGGCCGGTCGGATGGAGGCGTTCGCGCTCGGCCTCGGCGAGCCTTTCGCGCTTTCGGCCGAACATGGCGAGGGGCTGGTCGATCTGTTCGAGGCGATCCGTCCTCATGTCGAGCATGAGCATTTCCTGACCGAAGCCGAGGAAGAGGAGGAAGGGGCAGGCCCGCTCAAGCTGGCCATTGTCGGGCGGCCCAATGCCGGCAAGTCCACCCTGGTCAACAAGATGCTCGGCGAGGAACGGATGATCACCGGCCCCGAGGCCGGAATTACCCGTGACAGCATCAGCATCGATTGGGATTGGCAGGGCAAGCCCGTCAAGCTGGTCGACACAGCGGGCCTTCGAAAACGCGCAAGGGTTGAGGACAAGCTCGAGAAACTGTCGGCCTTCGATACCAAGCGGGCGATCGATCATGCCGAGGTGGTGGCGCTGCTGCTCGATGCGACACGCGGGCTGGAATCGCAGGACCTGCGCATCGCCGACCAGGTGCTGGAAGAGGGCCGGGCACTGGTGATCGCACTCAACAAATGGGATGTCGCCGAACACGCCTCTTCGCTGTTCAACGGGGTCAAGGCCGCGCTGGAAGAAGGCCTCAGCCAGCTGAAAGGCGTGCCGCTGCTGACCGTATCGGGCAAAACCGGCAAGGGCATTGACCAGCTATTGGGCGCGGCATTCGAAGTCCGCGAAAATTGGTCGCGGCGGGTGACCACCGGCGAGCTTAACCGCTGGTTCGAACGCGCGGTCGAGCAGAATCCGCCGCCTGCGCCGGGAGGCAAGCGGATCAAGCTCCGCTATATCACGCAGGTGAAGAGCCGGCCGCCGAGCTTCGTGATATTCGGAACAAGGGTCGATCAGCTGCCCACAAGCTACCAGCGCTACCTGTTGAATTCGATGCGCCGCGAGCTCGACTTGGGCCCGGTGCCGCTGCGCTTGACCATGCGGGCGCCGAAGAACCCATTCCACGACAAGGGACAATAACGGCTCCTTTACCCTTTGCGAGTTAGTCAGGGCCTGTGGAACTGCGCTTTACTGGGGGGCGCAGGGGAGCATGGAACCAAGTGGACGACGGCTCGGACATCATTGATTGGGTCTATTTCGAGAAGAGCCGGGCGGAGCTTGGCCCAGGTTTCATCCGAATTTTGGCCTATTTCCGCGAGGACGGGGCGAAAAGCCTCGCCGCTATTGAGCAGGCGATGCACGATCAGAACACCGTCGCGCTAGTGATCCCCGCGCATACGTTGAAGGGCGAATCGCGCCAGTTCGGAGCCGAGCCGCTGGCCGCCGTGGCCGAAAAGATCGAGACGACAGCTCGTTTCTGCATCGAATCGCATCGCTTTCCCGACGAGCTTATTCCGGACGTAGTCGAGCTTCGCCGGCTATGGAACCGCACGGTCGAGCTGTTCGACAAGGCCACCAACCCGCTGCAGAGCCGCACGCCGGCCGCCGGCGGGTTCGGCAAGAAAGTCGCCAACCAGGGTTTCGGACGGATCTAAACGGGGAGCGGTTCTGGCCGCTTCTTTCGCATCGGTTGCAGCTTGCCGCGGGCGAAGCTGCGCCAGGCCCACTCCAGCGGCCCGTAGTTGAATTGCTGTAGCCAGGGCTTCGACCAGGCCAGCATGATCGCCCAGACAATCGGCACCAGCAGCCACGCCTGCCAGCGCGACAGCGAGCCGTAGAGCCCAAGGCCCCAGCCGTAGAAGACGAAGGTCGCGATCAGCGAGGTGCCGAGATAGTTGGTGAAGGCGCAGCGGCCGGCGGCAGCAATGCGCTGGGCGAGCCAGCCCTGCCGGCGCGACAGCAGGATGATCAGCGCGGCATAGCCGCCCGCCATGATGGTGATGAACGGCGTCGCAAGTACCACGAACGCCATGAAAATGCCGATGATGTAGAATTTGGAAGAGATGTCATAGGCGACGATGCAGGCGCAGGCGGCAAGGCCGATCGGGATAGTGATCCGAGCAATGCGGCGATAGGCGGCGTCGTTCCACTCTCCGGTCAGGAAGCCCGACTTGTAGCCGGCCATGCCGAGCAGCATCAGGCCGATGGTGTCGGGCATGAACACCAGCGTGTTTGGAATGATCTGCTTCCAGTGCGAAAGATTGTCCTGCACTAAGCCCAGCCATGGCCCGAGGCGCAGCGCCTTGTCCTTCGCGATCTCGGCGGCGGTTGGGAAAAAGCCGCCCAACCCTTCGTTCCATTCCTTGATCGCAGCCTGTGTCGCACCGGGCGCATGGGCGGCGATGTCGGCCTGGTACTGGCTGAAGATGAAACCGGAAAAAAGCAGCATGCCACCCAGCAGGAAGGCCGCGCCGAGAGCGACCAACCGCTGAATCGACAGCTTGCGGAACAGGAAGGCGATGAGCCCGCTCATGGCGTAAAGCACCAGGATGTCGCCGAACCAGATCAGGTAGAAATGGATCAGGCCGAAGCCGAGCAGCACCAGCATCCGCCGGATATGGACGCGCGGGCCGCTTTGTCCGGCCGCCTCGGCCCGCTCGATCACAAGTAGGGTCGAGGCGCCAAACAGCATCGAGAACAGGGTTCGCATCTTGCCGTCGATGACCAGCATGTTGGTCGCCCACAGTCCAAGATCGGCTCCGTGCCAGCCGCCATAAGCGGATGGATTGAAATAGGCCGCCTCGATCATCGCAAAGGCGATGATGTTGACCGAGAAAATCCCCATCACCGCGACGCCGCGGATCATGTCGAGGCTGAAGATGCGGTCGGTCACTGTGGCCATCGGTTCCCCCTGGCCCTAGTCATAGCGTCATGTTGAACTTGATTCAGCATCCATGAATACGGCTCGCGAAATCATGACAGCGCTGTTTTCGTGGATCCTGACTTTCGTCGGGATGACGAGCTACTCCTCCGTCCCCTCGCTCTGCAGCTGGATGTAATTCTGCAGCCCCATACGGGCGATCATGTCGAACTGGCTTTCAAGCGTATCCACATGTTGTTCCTCATTCTCGAGGATCTCGCTGAAAAGGTCGCGACTGACATAGTCCTGGACCTTCTCGCAATGGGCGATGGCGCCTTTGAGCTGACCGAGCGCCTCCATTTCGAGGGCGAGGTCGCACTTCAGCATTTCCTCGACGTTCTCACCGATGCGCAGTTTGCCGAGCAGCTGGAAATTGGGCAGGCCGTCGAGGAACAGGATCCGCTCGGCCAGCTTGTCGGCATGCTTCATCTCGTCGATCGACTCATGCCGCTCGAACTCGGCGAGCTTGGCGATGCCCCAATTGTCGAGCATCCGGTAATGCAGCCAATATTGGTTGACCGCGGTCAACTCGTTCTTGAGCGCTTCGTTGAGGAGCTGAATGACCTTCTTGTCGCCCTTCATCGCGGCCTCCTTAAGGTGCCGCCGCCATACGCCCGGCGCGCGGTCAAGGAAAGCAAATAATTGGCGGAAATCAGCGAAAAATAATGCGACTTAGTCGCAGCTACGCGGCCCGGGGAAAGTTCACCACCACGCTGGAGCGATTGCGCCTGGCCGGCTTGCTGTGTTCGTCGTCAATCACTTCCTGCGCATAATCGAGGCAGCAGCCGCATAGCGGCTCGTAACCAAGCCCGGCATAGGCATCGATCGGGCAGGTAGCGCCGTTGCGCGCTACCTCACGCACTTCATCCTCGCGAATCGCATTGCAGACACAGACGATCATCGGGCTTATATAGTCGATAATGCGAGGCGTTCGCAAGAGTGATCAGCGATGGTCCTTGCGGATAACCAGCTTCAACCCCGACCAAATTTCGTCGACCGCGCAGACCTTAACATCGACCAAATGAAGCGGGAGCGCGAGGGTGCGGATGACATCTTCGGTAATGTCCGTCGGAACCTTGCTCGCCTTTTTCGGCCAGCTGACCCAAATCGTGCCGTCGCGCGCAATCAGCGGCAGCAGCATGCGAAGCTCGCAGTCGAGCGCCGCGCAACTGGTGACGAAGATGTGGGCGAGGTCGACCGGGGGTTCGGGCGATTCAAGCCGCTCGAACAGCGGAGCGTCTTGCTCGATGTCGGCGCGGACGCTGTCGGGCATGTTCAGGAACCAGGCGCGCATGCCGGGCTTGAGGCCCAGCTTCCTGGCGAGAGGCGTGCCCGAATATCCAGCAGTCATCGGGCCGAGATGAGGTCGGGCCGGTCGGTGATCAAGCCTTGCGCACCGGCGGAGATCATGCGGGCGTGGAGCGAGCGCCAGTCGGCTGGTTTCGATGGCAAATGGCGGCCGATCATGATCCAAATTTGGGGACCGAATTTCGCAGTGCGCGCGACCAGCCCCGGATCGGCTTCGACCCAGTCGGACCAAAGGCGGATGATGCCGGCGCCGGCTTTGGCGAAGGCCGGCGCGTCGCCGATCGCCGGCATATAGGCGAGGATGGTCGTATCCGGCAGCGCTTCTCGGGCGCGGACTACCTGTTTGACGCTCCTGAGACCGAGGATGGCCTGGTGCTCGGCCTTTGCTTGTTTGATGGCCCCAAGCACCGGCCCAATCGGGGTTCCCGCCTTGACGTCGGCGAGTATTCGTACCGGCTTGCCATGCGCCAGCGCGATTACTTCGCCAAAGGTCGGTACGCGCTCGCCGTTGCCGGCATTGCAGGTCTTGATGCGTGCCAGAGTCATGTCGGCTGCCGCGCCGGCGCAATCGGTAGTGCGATCGACGGTCAGGTCGTGAAGGACAACGAGCTGACCATCCCTGGTGATTCGCAGGTCGAGTTCGATGATCGAAATGCCGTTGGCGATCGACTGGCGGAATGCGGCAAGGGTGTTTTCAGGCACGCCCTCGGCCAGGCCGCGGTGGGCGACGATGGTGACGGATTGGGATGGGGTGGCCACCATTGCGGGACTGGTTAGCCCGGCAAGCAGCAGCCCGGCTAGCCTCATCCCACGCCCAATTCGCCCTGCATCAGCGACGGGAAGAAGCCCTCATGCGCGGCGCGGAGGTCGGCGAGGCTCACCGACTGCGGACCGCCTCGACCGACCAGGTCAAACGTCAGCTTGTCTCCGCCGGTATAACCGATTTCTACCGCGAACAGCCCCGCCTCATTGGCGAGTGTTCGCACCCAATCCGGATCGCAAGTGCTTACGACGTAGCGACCTTGATCTTCCCCGAACAGAATCGCACCGGGATTTGGGATTTGTTCAACGACCGTCATCGTCATGCCAATGTTGGCCGCGAGTGCCATCTCGGCAACTGCGACAGCTGCTCCGCCATCAGAGCAATCGTGAATGGCATTGACCTTGGCCTCTTCGGCCAGCTTGCGGATAAGCTCACCTGCGCGCTTCTCAGCGGCAAGGTCAACTGGCGGTGGTGCACCGTCTCGGCGGCCGTGACATACCTCTAGCCAGAGCGACTGGCCGAGATGGCTGTTACTATGGCCGATGAGGACAAGGTCTTCGCCCTCATCCCAGGCAATCGTCGGCGACTTCTTCCAATCGCCGAGCAGTCCGACGCCGCCGATTGCAGGCGTCGGAAGTATCGCGCTCCCGCCGCCGGTCGCCTTGCTCTCGTTGTAGAGGCTGACGTTGCCGCTCACGATGGGGAAGTCGAGCGCGCGGCAGGCTTCGCCCATGCCTTCGAGGCAGCCGACGAATTGCGCCATGATCTCGGGCCGCTGCGGGTTGCCGAAGTTCAGGCAATTGGTGACCGCAAGCGGCCTGGCGCCGACCGCGCACAGGTTGCGGTAGGCCTCGGCGATGGCCTGCTTCCCGCCCTCATAGGGGTCGGCGTAGCAGTAGCGCGGGGTGCAGTCGGTGGTGATCGCCAAGGCCTTTTGCGTGCCGTGGATCCGGACCACCGCGGCATCGCCGCCGGGCTTCTGCACGGTGTCGGCGCCGACCTGGCTGTCATATTGCTCCCAGATCCAGCGGCGCGAGGCGAGGTTGGGGGATGCCATCAGCTTGAGCAGGTCCGCCGCGATGTCGGTGCTCTCGGGCACGTCCTCGAGCGGCTTGACCTGCGCCCAGGCCTTGTAGTCCTCGCGGCTGAGGTGCGGCCGGTCATATTCAGGGGCGTCATCGGCCAGCGGGCCGAGTGGAATATCGCACACCACCTCGCCATCGAACTCCAGCACCATATGGCCCGTGTCGGTCACCTCGCCGATCACCGCGAAGTCCAGCTCCCACTTCTTGAAGATCGCCTCGGCCTCGGCTTCGCGGCCGGGCTTCAGCACCATCAACATCCGCTCCTGGGATTCCGACAGCATCATCTCATAGGGCGTCATGCCTTGCTCGCGGCACGGCACCTTGTTCATGTCCAGCCGAATGCCGGCGCCGCCCTTCGACGCCATTTCGACTGACGAGCTGGTGAGGCCCGCGGCACCCATGTCCTGGATGGCGACAATCGCGTCGGTCGCCATCAGCTCGAGACAGGCCTCGATCAGCAATTTCTCGGTGAAGGGGTCGCCGACCTGCACCGTGGGGCGCTTCTCGTCGCTGTTCTCGTCGAAATCGGCGCTGGCCATGGTCGCGCCGTGAATGCCGTCACGGCCGGTCTTGGAGCCGACGTAGACGATCGGATTGCCGATGCCGGTCGCGGCCGAATAGAAGATCTTGTCGGTCTTGGCGACGCCGACCGTCATCGCATTGACCAGGATGTTGCCGTCGTAAGCCGTATCGAAATTGACCTCGCCGCCCACCGTGGGCACGCCGACGCAATTGCCATAGCCGCCGATGCCGCTGACCACCCCGGCGATGAGGTGGCGCATCTTGGGATGGTCGGGCCGGCCGAAGCGCAGCGCGTTCATGTTGGCGACCGGACGCGCACCCATGGTGAACACGTCGCGCAGGATTCCGCCGACGCCGGTCGCCGCGCCCTGGTAGGGCTCGATGTAGCTTGGGTGGTTATGGCTCTCCATCTTGAAGATCGCCGCTTGACCATCCCCGATGTCGATGACTCCAGCATTCTCGCCCGGGCCGCAGATCACCCAGGGCGCCTTGGTGGGCAGCTTCTTCAGGTGCAGGCGCGACGATTTGTAGGAGCAATGCTCCGACCACATGACCGAAAAGATGCCGAGCTCGACCAGGTTCGGTTCGCGCCCGAGCGCGTGGAGCACCCGGTCATATTCTTCCGGCGAGAGGCCATGTTCGGCGACGATTTCTGAGGTGATGCGGGGGGCGTCCAACACGGTCATGCGCGCGCCTTTAACGGCGATAGGAGCCAAGGGCTAGGCCAGTCGCGAGTCGCGGAATTGAGTTCGCAACAAAGCAGGCGAATATCGGCGGCGCGGGGGGAATCGGACAAGGAGGCAATAATGCCAAATCCCATTCCCGAAGGATTTCACAACCTGAACGTCATCCTGACGGTCGACGACGCGGCCAAGGCGATCGACTTCTACAAACAAGCGTTCGGAGCCAAGGAGCTGTCTCGACTGCCGATGGGCGACAAGATCGGTCACGCAGAGCTGCAGATCGGCGACACGAAGTTCATGCTCAACGATGAGTTTCCGGAGAGGGGCAATCTCGGTCCCAAGGCCCGCGGCGGGTCATCCACCGGATTTATCATCTACCTTGACAATGTAGACAGTGCGTTCCGCAAGGCCATCGACGCGGGTGGAACCCAGACGATGGCGGTCGAGGACCAGTTCTGGGGCGACCGGATGGGCACGTTGACCGATCCGTTCGGCCATAGCTGGAGTCTCGCAACCCATATTGAGGATGTTCCGGAGTCGGAACTTCCGTCACGGATGCAGCAATTCTTTTCCAAGCAGAAACAGGCAGAGCCTGCGTAACGAAAAAGGGCCCCGGAAAATCCCGGGGCCCTTCTTCAATTGGAATTTAGGCCTTGCAGCTTTGGCTGCCCTTGCCGGGAACCGCGAGCGAGACGGTCGAGGCGGTGGCATTGCCCTTCAGCACAAAGCCGCCCTCGGCCGTGAAGTCGGTGTTGGTCGGCTGACCCTCGGCTGCTTCGGCAACCTTGAGGTGAGTCTGGTCGTGGCCCTCGCCATGAAGGTAGGCGCCCTTGCCGCCCTGCAGCCAGTCGATCCGGACCAGGCTATTGTCCTTGCAGCGATAGGTTTTGGTCGAGGCGATAGCCGGCGGCAACTCGACCGGAGCGGCCTTGGCCAGTTCATCCTTCATCGGATCGGGCTGATCGCCGCCGACGATGGTGTGGGATTCCTTGTTGCAGGCGACCAGAGCCGCGCTGCCAATGATGATCAGTGATAGCTTGCGATCCATGCGACGCCCTTAATCAAGCAGGCTGCGGCTAGTAAAGCGCAGCTTCGTTGCAATGACACCCCGCGGCGCATAAGTTGCACAGTATGAACCGTGTCGACAAGGAAGAACGGATTCAACGCATCCGTATCGGCCTTACCGGGCTCGCATTTGTTTTCCTGCTGGTGCTGCTGGGCACGGCGATCAGCCGGTCGAGTGACGATGCAGCGGCGCCGCTGACGCAAAATGATTTGGCGGTGCCCGACGAGCCTAATGAGCCGCTGGCCGAAATTGGCGCTGCGCCTGGAACAGGAACGTCCACCAATCAATCGGACGAACTGTCCAATACAACCAAGGGACAGTGATCGTTCGGCGCTGGCTGGCGGGAACGGCGGCCCTGGCAGTCGCCGCCTTCGGAGCGCTCGCCGTGTCAAACCGGGCGCAGGATGACCTTGGCGAACGGCCTCCGCAGAATCGACCGAGCCTCGCGCTACTCACCAGCTTGCCGTTGGTGTTCGGCGAACAATTGTCTCTTGACCGCAGCGGGTCGCCGGCACTGAGCCGGATGGAGCAGCGCTACAAGGTGCAACCGATCGGAGTCGCCGACGCCGCTAGCCTCAAGGGCCAGCAGCTGCTGCTAATGGCCCATCCCCGGGCCCAACCGGCCGAGGCGTTGGTCGAGCTGGACCAGTGGGTGAGGAGCGGTGGCCATGTGCTGCTGCTGGCCGATCCGAAGCTCGACTGGCCAAGCGAGCGGCCGCTGGGTGATTTGCTTCGCCCGCCGCCGATGTTTGCCGATACGGGCCTGCTCGGCCATTGGGGTCTCGCGCTGTCGGATTCAGGGCTAACAAGCAGCGGAACCTGCGCAATCGCCGATCAGGGGCTGATCGCACGCTGCCGGATCGGGCGGGGAAAGGCGACGGTGATCGCCGATGCCGATTTCCTCAATGTCGACAAACCGGACGCAGATGGCCTCGCCTTGCTGATCGCCGAACTCGACCAACTCGAGACTCCTTGAACGGGCGTGAGTCGCTGAAATTTCCAACAATCTTATCCACAAGCTTGCTCACGAAGAACAGGCATAGAACAAATGGTAAAGAAAGCCTGAAAAAACCGTGGAAATTCCGTGCTTGGGCATGATTTCCCACGATATGGCATCAAAATCCATTGTATCCCGCGCAAGGTTGAGTTACCAACATCTCAGTAACGCGGGGCAAACCTGTATTGAGTCGATCAGGACGCCGAGCGCACGGAATCCGTGCACTCTGCGAACAGGCAAGCTGTGCCCGCGTCGAGGGACGGTACGTGGCACTAGAGCATCTGTTCCAAGGCAGTGCTTTGAACGCGGTAGACGCGAAGGGTCGCGTTTCCGTGCCTGCGTTCCTGCGCCAGGTGATCGAGCGTCGCGGCGATGCCCGCACCATCGTCCTTGCCAAGCATGACAACTATCCTGCGCTAAGCGCCTATGATCCCGCCTATGCCGCGCTGAAGCATGCCAAGATCGAGCGGCTGCTCGAAAAGCAGGAAACCGACCCCGCCGCAGAACTGGAACATGCCCGCCGGACAATGATGGCGTTCGGCGCCACCGAGGAAGTTCCCTACGACAGTTCAGGCCGCATTGTCGTGCCCCCGATGATGCGCCGGAAGGGCCAGATCGACGATCTGGCCCTGTTCATCGGCGTTGGCGAGACGTTTCAGATCTGGAACCCGAAGCTGTTCCTTGCCGACAAGAACGTCCCCGACGACATGAAAGACATTGCCCGCTTCCGGCTCGAGGAGCGCGGCCAATGACCAATAGAGCGAGCAATGATGCTTCCCATCTACCGGTCCTGCTCAACGAGGTCGTAACGGGTCTCGCCATCGTCCCCGGCGAGACCCTAGTCGACGGCACGTTCGGAGCAGGCGGCTACACGCGCGCCCTTCTTGGGGAGGGGGCGGGACGAGTGATCGGCTTCGATCGCGATCCCAATGCCATTGCGAACGGCCCTTCACTCGTCCCGGATGAGCGACTGACCCTGATCGAAGAGCGGTTCAGCCAGATGGACCGTGTGCTGGCCGAGCGCGGCCTGTTGCCGGTGGATGGCATCGCGCTCGACATCGGCGTTTCGTCCATGCAGCTCGACCAGGCCGACCGCGGCTTTTCCTTTCAGAAGGACGGTCCGCTCGACATGCGGATGAGCCGATCGGGCGAAACAGCCGCCGAATTCCTCAACCATGCCGAAGAGGGCGACATTGCCCGCGTCCTCAAGGAATATGGGGAGGAGCCGCGCGCCCGCGCGGTTGCCCGCGCCATCGTCGCTGCTCGACCGCTTACCCGGACGGCCGAGCTGGCGGCGGTGGTGCGCAAGGCGCTTGGATATCGCCAGGGCCAGAAGAGCGACCCGGCGACCCGCACCTTCCAGGCCATTCGAATTCACCTGAACGCAGAGCTTGACGAGCTGGAGCAAGGACTCCGGGCCGCCGAGCGGTCGCTACGTCCCGGCGGCCGCTTGGCGGTGGTGACCTTCCACAGCCTGGAAGACCGCATCGTCAAGCGCTTCCTCAAGATCCGCAGCGGCGATGTGCCCGCCGGTTCCCGCCATCGGCCGATGGTCGCGCCCGGGCCCGCCCCAACCTTCGAACAAGTTGCCAAGCCGGTCTCTCCTTCCGAGGCCGAGCTGGCCCGAAACCCGCGCGCGCGCTCGGCGCGTCTCCGTACCGCGGTCCGCACTGCGGCGCCCGCGTGGGACCAACTCCCTTCAAGGAGGGTAGTGCAATGAGCGCGCGCGGCTTCGGATCGGTCTTGTCGGCGGGGGCAGTGGTTGGCGCTGCCCTGGGCTTCTACCTGGTCAGCCTGCGAGTGGCCTCGGAACGTGCCGCGCTCGAGGATGTCGAAACCAGGATCGCACTGACGCAGCGCGACATTCGCTTGTTGCAGACGGAGATCGGCACGCGCGGCAGGCTGGCTCAGCTTGAGCGCTGGAACGTCAAGTTTATCCGCCTCGCAGCGCCCAACGCCGACCAGTTCGTCGATGGCGGGTTCCAGCTGGCAACGCTGGTCGCGCCGAGAAAGACCCCGGCGATCGAGGCGCCGGTTGTGCTGGCCGCGGCGTCGATCCCGCCGTCGGATAATCAGTCGGCGCTGACCGGCGATGGGGCCGAGGCGCAGCCCGCCCCGACCCCTTCGCGGCCGGTCAATGAGATGATGCACGTCGCGAGCTATACGGTACCCCAACCTAAAGCCGCGGCGACCGCGCCGGCCAAGCCCGTCGTTGCCAGGGCCGAGGCTCTGCAGGGCAAGGCTCCGGCCAAGACGCCGCCTGCGACGAAGCCGATCAAAACAGCGACGTCCGACCCTCTGGCTCCCTTGCCAGGCGCGGGCGCAAAGGCCAAAGGCAGCGCGCCCGCCGCATCCGCCGTGGGCGCCAATCCCAAGAGCAAATCCAAGGACAGCGACGACTAGCACATGAACGCTCCGACGCCCGCTCTCGTCGCACGGCCCGAGCGGCTTCGTCTGGTCGGACAGCGCCGGCAGATTCTTGCCGTCATGCATCAACGGTTGATGCTCGGCATGCTGGTTTATGCCGGCATCATCGCGATCATCGCCCTCCGCCTTATCTGGCTTGCGGCCTTCGGCGATCATGCGGGCAGGAAGGGCGGCCTCGTCGACCTGACGCCCGAACGAGGCGACATCGTCGATCGTGACGGCCAGGCGCTGGCCCGGACGATCGACGCCTGGACCATCGGCCTGCAGCCTTCCAAGGTAATCGGCAACAAGCTCGACCTGGCCGAGAAGCTGGCGGTTCTGATGCCCGAAAAAGACGCGGCGGCCTACCTCGCCATGCTCCGCTCCGGCCGCAACTTCTATTATCTCCGCCGCCGTGCCCCGCCGCGTCTGGTTTCTGCGATCAATGCGCTCGGCGAGCCGGGACTGGCGCTCGAACGCGAACCGGATCGGCTCTACCCTCAGACCAGCCTCGCCGCGCACGTCGTCGGTTTCACCGACCTCGACGGCAAGGGCAACGCCGGGATCGAGCGGGCGTTCGATGAGCGGCTGCGCGATCCTGCCCAGCGCGGCCAGCCGATTGTCCTCAGCATCTCCAGCCGAGTTCAGCAGGCGCTGGAACATGAGCTGGGCAATGCCTTGGCTACTTTCTCCGCAATCGGCGCCGCCGGGGTGGTGATGGATATCCATACCGGTGAGGTGCTGGCGATGACGTCCCTGCCGCAGCTCAATCCCAACGACGCCGGAGATGGAACTCCCGAGGCACGCTTCAATCGCGCGACGCTCGGAGTTTATGAGCTTGGTTCCACCTTCAAGCCGTTCACCGTGGCGATGGCGATGGATTCCGGAATTATCAAGTCAATGGGGCAAATCTATCCCTGCCCAGGTGTGCTTAATGCCTACGGCCATCAAATTCATGACTACCACCCGTTCAATCGTCCCTGTTCGGTGGCCGAGATCATGATGGAAAGCTCGAACGTCGGCACGGCGCAGATCGCGGGGCAGCTCGGCAAGCCGCGGCAGGAAGCGTTCCTGCGGAAGATGGGCTTCCTCGACAAGGTCAATGTCGAACTCAAGGAGCGCGGCCGCACGCTGACGCCGGGCAGCCGCTGGGGCCCGTTCGAAACGATGACGGTCGGCTTTGGCCATGCCATCGCAGTAACGCCGCTGCATCTGGCGACCGGCTATGCCACCCTGTTCAACGGCGGCATCTACCACCCGGCGACCCTGCTCAAAGTTGACCGCAACCATCCCGTCGGTGCCGGCCATCGCGTCTTTACCGAAGAAACCAGCTACAAAATGCGCGCGCTGCTGAGGCTGGTGGTCACCAAAGGTACCGGCAAGAGGGCCGATGCCCCAGGCTATCGCATTGGCGGCAAGACCGGTACGGCCCAGAAGCTGATCGGCGGGCGCTACAGCAATTCAATCAACGTCACGAGCTTCGCCGGCGTGTTCCCGATGGACGAGCCGCGCTATGTAATCGTTGCCATGCTTGATGAGCCCAAGGCGACTCCGGAGACATTCGGCTTTAGCACCGCTGGTTGGAACGTAGCTCCGGTCGTGTCGCGTACGGTCAGCCGGATCGCCCCGATGCTGGGCGTGCGGCCCGACATGCGTCGCGAACCCAATATGGCGGAAGTGCTTCCCTACGTTCACGAAAAAGCGGAACACTAATTCGATGAACCTGGGCGAGCTCGCCGACACGATCAGCGATTCCACAGTGACCGGCTTTGCGCTCGACCACCGCAAGGTGGCGCCGGGCAATGTGTTCGGCGCGTTCAGGGGTGCGCGGTTCAACGGCGAAGACTTTATCGTTGAAGCGATCCGGCGCGGCGCTTCGGCTGTGGTCGCTCGCCCGGAAGCCAGCGTCGAGGGAGTGCCGCACCTCGCCGCCGACGAACCCCGCAAGCTGTTCGCCGAACTCGCGGCCAAATTCTTCGCGCCCTATCCTGGCGTGATCGTCGCGGTCACCGGCACCAACGGTAAGACGTCGACCGTCGAACTGACCCGGCAGCTGTGGCGGATGGATGGCCGTCGTTCGGCATCGATCGGCACGCTTGGCGTCACCACCGCCGACGACCAGGTCAAGACCGGGCTTACCACGCCCGACATCGTCACTTTCCTCAGCAATATGGCTGGCATGGAACGGATGGGGATCAGCCACGTCGCCTACGAGGCTTCCTCTCACGGGCTCGACCAGTATCGAGCCGAGGGCGTGCCGGTAAAGGCCGCCGCGTTCACCAATTTCAGCCGCGACCATCTGGATTATCACCCGTCGATGGACGCCTACTTCGCGGCCAAGATGCGGCTGTTCGACGAAGTGGTCGAGGGCGATGGGACGGCGGTGGTGTGGACCGGCGATCCGAAGTCGCAAGAAGTAATCGAGCACGCCAAGCGGCGCGGCCTCAATCTCATCACCGTTGGGCCCGGCGCGGAGACGATCGAGCTGGTGTCGCGGACGTCGACCCCGCTGGGGCAGGCACTGGTGCTGCGACACGCGGGCAAGGAACATAAGCTTAGCCTGCCGCTGATCGGCGCCTACCAGATGAACAATGTTCTGACCGCGGCCGGGCTGGTGCTTGCGACAGGCGGCGGCTGGGCGACGACGCTTAACGGGATGGGCCGGGTGTCGCCGGTCCGCGGGCGGCTGGAGCGCGCAGTGATCAGCCATGCCGGAGCGCCGGTATATGTTGATTATGCCCATACGCCTGATGCTATCGAGGCGGCGATTTCAGCGCTGAGGCCGCATGTCGAGGGCAGGCTTATTACCTTGCTTGGCGCAGGCGGCGACCGCGATCACGGCAAGCGGCCCGAGATGGGGGCAGTGGCGGCGAGGCTCTCCGACATGGTGATCGTCACCGATGACAATCCGCGGACCGAGGATGC